>Ga0308421_1000140_pt1 | contig 42370 bp, 43 predicted proteins | sample HotsprSampleMS60_FD_203673 | JGI IMG/M metagenome (GOLD analysis project Ga0308421, IMG submission 203673) | Hot spring phototrophic mat microbial communities from Mushroom Spring, Yellowstone National Park, Wyoming, United States - 20090730_MS60 ...
AATTAACGTTTTTCTTTTATTTTTCCTTTGTAAATCGTAAAAAGTTAAATTTTTATACATTTAAGTCAACTCCTGGTGCTTCTTTTTCCTGCGGTTTTTCAATTATAAGAAAATCAAAAGGTTTGAAACCAAAAATTCCTGCAATTATATTTTTGGGGAAGACCTGTATTGATGTATTATACTTCATAACCATATCGTTATAAAATTGCCTTGCAAATGCAATTTTATTTTCTGTGTTTGTTAGCTCCTCTTGAAGCATCATAACATTTTGATTTGCTTTAAGTTCAGGATATCTTTCAAAAAGGGCAAAAAGCCTTACAAGGAATCCTGAAAGTTCTCCTTCTGCCTTTCCAATCTCCTTTAAATCTCCTTTATCTCTTGCACTAACTGCTTTTGCCCTTGCCTCTATTACCTGTGTTAATACTTCCTTTTCATATTTCATATATCCTTTAACTGCTTCAACAAGGTTTGGAATCAAATCATACCTTCTTTTAATTTGAACATCTATTTGGCTCCATGCATTTTTAACCTGTATTCTTTGAGAAACAAGAGAATTGTATATTCCTATTACAATGATTATGATTGCTACTACTATTAAAATTATCCAGATCATTTTTCCTCCTTTATTTTTATTCTAACATCAACAAATGCATCTTTTTGATATGTAAAAACTGGATTTAAATCAATTACTTCAATTTCTTCAATTTCATTTATTATCTGTGAAAATCTTAAAATAATTTCATCTATCTTTTTTATATTACCCCCGTTTTCTCCTCTTGCTCCTTTTAATAAATTATACCCCTTTATCCCTTTTATCATTTCAATTGCTTCTGAAGATTTTAACGGTGCTATTCCAAAACTAACATCCTTAATTATTTCCACATACATTCCTCCAAGACCAAACAGTTTTGATAACTTTTTCACGATGTTTAAAAATATATTTGTAAAAAATTTAGAGTGAGCCATCAAACCTCCCCCCAAAAAGGGGGTCACCTCTTATAAACAATAAAATTATATACCACACATGTGGGTATGATAAAATTGTTAAGCTTGGAAAATATTCAAAAACAGGTGAAGAAAAATATAGATGTAAAAGATGCTTATGCCGATTCATAAATGGACATACTTGAAAAGAAAAGCCAAGATACCCTCTCACAAAATATGGACTTTGCCCAAAATGTGGAGCACGGCTTGAACAAAGAAAAATGAATAAAAATACAATACAACTTTGCTGTTCAAATAGACCATTTTGTAAATATACCATTTCATACCATTTTAAATTAAAAACCTTTTTCAACTTGGCACTTTCCTCTGAAAATTTCTTTTCCCTGCCCAAATTTTCTAAATTCCCAATAAAAACTGTTTTGAAAGCAGTAAAATTTTCACTCATTCTTAATCTCCCCGCAAGAAAAATAAAAGAAGAACTTGGTGGAAAACCATCCCATGTCACCATAATAAAATGGACCCGTAAATTTGCACACCTCTTCTCTTTTTTATAATAACTACCATAGTCTTTCTACATCTGCTGATGTAGGGCATATTGATGATGCAATCGTTAAAATAGAAGGTGTTAAATATAGATTATTCATAGTTTTTGAACCAACTTCAAGATTAGTTTTATCCTGGTTTTTATCTCCTGCAAAAGATAAAAATGCATGTATGATGACACTAAAATTAGCATTAAAATTAAAAGGTAAAATTCCAAACCTCATAATCTCTGATAATGCTGAATAAATCTCATCTGCTATAAAAGAATTATTTGACTCAAATGTTAAAGATTTACGAATAGGATTATTTACAAAAAGAGAATTTTCAAATAACCTCTTAGAGAGATTCTTCTCTAATATTAAAAGCAAATTCAAGAACAGAAAATGCTTACGCTCATTTAAAAATGCTTTGGCAATAGTCGGAGGAATAATTGTAATATATAGTTTTACAAAACATTCAGCCATTTCCACTTCACCGGCTTTTAAAGCGGGAAAAGAATAGCAGAACTCATATTTGTTCAAAATCCTCAATTGAAAATGATTATAATTAAACATTATACTTTTTATCATAATTTAAACCTTTAGTATTTTATAGTTTGCAAGCCTATTATTCAAGAAATCACAAGAAACTTTTAATCCCTGCAAGCTTGTATAATTTGATTTTGCAGTAGAAGATTCTTGGTTTAAAATTAATCTCAATATGCGAAGGAGGTGTCAATGCTTTTAAAAACTATCCTTTTTATGCTATTCCTGTCACCACCAAGGGTCTTTAGCCCTGATGGAACAGGTAAAAAACTCACTATAGTACTGGATATACCTGATGCAATTCGACCTCAAATTACTACTCTAAATCTTGTGAGAGAATGTAGCGATGGAAAGGTTGATACTTTAGATATTTTACCATTTCTAAAGGCGTATACAGATAATAGCCTCAGCTACAAAAAGGATTACCGTTATAAGATCCTTGCTTACTCAAATGGAAATCTCATCTTTGAAAGCGAGTGGAGCGAATATATCAGGCCTACCGCAAAGTGGTTTGACAAGGACAAACTCCCGCTATTTATAGCAATGATGCTATTTACAATAATTATGATTTATTACATTGCACAGGCACGGGCAAACAAACCGCTTTATCTACGACCAATAGCGGGATTAGAGGCTGTGAATGAGGCAATTGGACGTGCCACGGAGATGGGTAGGCCTATAATTTATATAAATGGATTGACGGGCATTTCAGATATTGCTACCATTGCAGCCCTCAATATTCTCTCGCATGTTACAAAGAGGGCAGGTCAATTTGAGACAAGAATAGTCGTACCATGTTACGACCCTGTCGTTTACACCATAGCGAGAGAAATAGTGAAGGAAGCATACACCACGATTGGCAGGCCAGACTTGTTTAATCCTGATGATGTTTACTTTGCCACTGATAGCCAGTTTGGGTATGCAGCTCATGTTGCTGCAAGGATGGTAAGGGAGCAAAGTGCTACTAACTTCTTTATGGGATATTATTTTGCGGAATCCCTAATTCTATCCGAAACCGGTGCCTCAACGGGGGCTATTCAAGTTGCAGGTACGGATTCGGTTGCTCAGTTGCCATTCTTTGTAGTTACCTGTGACTATACACTAATCGGTGAGGAGCTTTACGCAGCAAGCGCATATTTATCAAGGGAACCTCTTCTTACAGGTACTATTAAAGCCCAGGACCTCGCTAAGCTACTTCTGGTCGTTGTCATGGTTTTGCTAAGTATATCAAGCCTTTTTAAAGTGAATATCACCTTAGGTTTGTTCTAAGGAGGTTATGAGATGAGACCTTTATTAGAAAAGAAAATACCTTTGGCCCTTGTTTTCATAATAGGTATTATTATGACCTTACAGTATTTCGTACCGCACCCGATATCTCAGACTATATATGACAACTCACTTATGTGGAACCGAGCAATAGCTTCAATGGCCTACATAATGGCTGTAGTTAGCTTTTTAAGGTTCCATTCGAGAAGACTCAAAGACAAGAATTACGCCCCCTATAGTTTGGTAGCCATTCTATCTTTTGCAGCAATGGCGTTAATCGGCTTTATTGGCGGTACAGGTTCCGATTCCCTCTTTCAGAAAATGTATAATAACATGATGGTGCCTTTGCAGGCAACGACCTTTTCCTTGCTCGCCTTCTACATGTCCTCTGCGGCTTATAGAGCATTCAGGATTAGGGGAGTTGAAGCGACGGTCCTTATGATTACTGCCTTTATAATAATCTTCGGCACAACTACAATAGGTAACTATGTTCCAAAGATGAATGAAATAGTTGAATGGATTATGGCTGTCCCTAATTTGGCTTCTAAGAGGGGTATTATGATTGGCGTTGGGCTTGGTGTGGTAGCAACTTCCATCAAAATAATCCTTGGAATTGAAAGAAACTGGGTAGGAGGTTGATATGTCAGTGAGGGATTTCTTTATTAAACTAAGCAAGATTGACAGAAAATACATTTATCTTGTGATTCTAATTGGACTCATAATTCCTTTAATTTTCCCACCGCGTTTCCCTCAAAAAATGTCACCCCAGGTGAAGAGGGTATTTGAATATATAGACACTCTTCCCAAAGGTTCTTATGTTATTTTGTCCGCTGATTATGATCCTTCGGTTGCTCCTGAAGTACATCCCATGTATAAGGCCGTTGTAAAACACTGTATCCTAAGAGGGGTAATTCCTATCGGCATGACCTTAGGAGTTCAAGGAGCAGGATTAGCACTGGATGCCTTTACCGAAGCTGAGAGAGTTCTTGAGGCTCGTAGAGATACTGACTATGTCTTCTTAGGCTACCAAGCTGGCGGTGCTGTAGTGATTTTAGGACTTGGAGAAGACATTAAAAGCGTTTATAAGACAGATTACTTTGGAACTAAGACCACGGATATTTACGCTCTAAAGCCTGTAAAAAATTATAGAGATATTGCCTTAGTTATAAGTTTTAGTGGATCGGCACTTCCAGCTACATGGGCAGTTTATGCTTATACAAAATACGGGGTTAAAGTTGCAGCAGCAGTAACTGGTGTTAGTGCAGGTGATTTTTATCCATATATACAGGCTGGCCAGTTTATAGGGATGCTGGCCGGGATGAAGGCAGCAGCTGAATATGAAGATGCCGTTAATCGTATCTTAAAAGAAAAAGGAATAGGTAAATTTTCTACTTCAGCGATCAGGATGATGGATGCTAATTCAATAGGGCAACTACTTATTATTTTGTTCATAATAATTGGCAACATAGGTTACTTTTTATCAAGGAGGAGGAAGTAACATGCATATTTCAACAAACCTTTGGATCTGGATTCAGGCTTTGCTCACTTTAGCAATTTTCACTTTTTTGTACAAGGATAATCCACTCTTCAGGATGGCCGAGCACTTATTCGTTGGGCTTGCTACAGGGTACGGACTTGTGGTGGTTTATAAAAATGCCTTTTACCCTAATGTGTGGGTTCCCCTATTTCAAGAGAAACAATTTATTTTCATAATACCATTTGTCCTCGGACTTCTTTATCTCACTTCGGCTTTCCCAAAGATTTCCTATATGATAAGGTGGCCCATGGCTGTTCTACTCGGTATTGGTTCGGGTTTAAGTATTCCTTTAACTATTCAAACTTACATAATAGAGCAGAGCAAAAGTTCAATTTTAAGACCCCCTTACCCTGATTTAATAAGTTGGATCAATGCTTTGATTCTGTTCGTAGGAGTAGTTTCTGTACTGGTCTATTTCTACTTTTCAATTCCACATGATAGGCCGGGCGTAAAACAGATTTCCAAGGTGGGGCTATTCTTATTAATGCTTGGATTTGGTGCTTCCTTCGGTTATACGGTGATGGCGAGGTTCTCCTTACTTGTAGGAAGACTTGATTTCTTATTGAACAAATGGCTCGGGATCAGGCCTTTTTAGAATGAACTTGAAATTCTTTTAAATCCCTCTCCGAGGACCTCACGGACGTGAGTTATTGTAAAAAAGGCCGTGGGGTCCTCTTCTTTAACTATCTCCTTAAGTTTCACTATTTCCCTTGGAGACTTCAAAATAACCCACAGGGCAAGTCGCTCTTCACCGGTAAAACCACCTATCGCTCTTATCAAAGTTACTCCTCGTCCTATCTCCTTTAATATCCTTTCTTTAATGGCATCGTGTTTCTTTGTGATTATGAAGGCCTGGAAGGACGTAGTTATACCTTCAAGGACGTAATCAATGGTATTCGTATTTATAATGACGGCGAGGAGCGAATACATCCCAATAATCTTACCAAAGAAGATTCCAGCGAAGAGAGTGATAGTGAAATCTATTACCATAAGAGCTTTCCCCATATCGATGTTGGTGTATTTCTTAATGATCATTGCCACAATATCGGTTCCACCGGTGGAAGCCCCCCTTGAAACAACCAGGGCGATCCCAAAACCCGTTAAGAGATCACCAAAGACCGTTGCTATCACAAGGTCATTAATATACAAAGACTTTGGAAGGAGGTACTCCAGTAAATCGACGAATACACTTAGCATGACTGTGGCATAAATGCTTTTCAATCCGAATTCACTTCCAAGGAGTACGAAAGCGATTAAAAACAGAATAGCATTTATTATGAGCATTGTGAGTCCTATCGGAAAGTGGAAAAGGTGAAATAATATAATGCTTATACCTGACACCCCACCTGCTGCGATCTTGTTAGGTGCCAGGAATAGAACGATCCCAACGGAGGTAATGAGTGTCCCGAGGGTAATGACGGCTACATCCGCCCAGTTTATTTTCAGAAATAGACTTTTATTCCACTCTCTCAAGTTTTGCATACTCGATCACCAATGTTTTTAAACCAACCTTAAAAAAGTTCACTTTGATTTTATCCTCATAAACTTCTACTACCTTACCCATGCCAAAAACTTGATGATGCACTAAGTCACCAGGTTCAAATTCACCTCTCTTCTTTTCTTTAAAATGGTATTTTTCTATGACAGTTTCAGCTTCTGACTTTCCTATGTAATCAATTACTTCTTCTGGCAGTTCATAAATAAACCTTGATGGTTCGAGGAACCCTCTGCGCAAGTATCTATTCTTTGTAAAGGTAATATATACCTTTTCTTTGGCCCTTGTCAAGGCAACATGAAAAAGCCTTCTTTCTTCTTCAAGCTCGAGGGGGTTATCTTTTGATCTATAGTGAGGAAAAATTGACTCTTCTAATCCGGTAATTATAACTACTGGAAATTCTAAACCTTTTGCATTGTGCACCGTCATTAACGTAACAAAATCAGGGGATGCATTATAATCATCGATATCGGAACGCAAGGAGATCTGGAGCACGTAATCCATTACACTCTTAGAGTTTTCTTCAGAAAACTTCTTAATTTCCCCAATTAGTTCTCTAACATTTTCAATCTTCTCCTGAGCCTTTTCAGGTTCGGTAGATCTAAGAAGGTAATCATAATAACGAATTTCGTCCACCAGAAAGGTAACCATTTCGTAAGCACTAAGTTCTGAAACCTTTGACTCTAAAGCGTTGATTAAGCCAAGAAAATTGTCTAAATCCCTGTGAATTTTCGAACTCAGTGAAACTTCCTGATGGTTTTTAATAATTTCAAAGAGTGGTAAACCGAGTTCATGAGATTTTTCCTTTAGAACTTTAATGGTCTCCGGACCTATTCCCCGTGGTGGAACGTTTAATATTCTCTCGAGGGAGATATCGTCCTTTGGGTTGACAAGAAATTTTAGGTATGCGAGTATATCTTTTATCTCTTTTCTTTCGTAGAACTTTATTCCACCAACGATCTTATAATTAATTCCGTTTCTCTGAAGTGCAGATTCCAGTGACCTTGATTGGGCATTTATTCTGTATAGGATAAGAAAGTCACCAAAAGGACGTTTTGAAGCCCTAATTATTTCAACCACTTTTTGAGCCTCCTCATCCTCGTCTTCTGTCTCTATTATAACAAGATTTTCTCCTGGTGGGTTTGAAGTCCATAAGGTTTTTCCGATTCTGTATCTATTGTTTCTAATTACGGTCGAGGCTGCGTGTAATATTTTTTGTGTGTTTCTGTAGTTTTGTTCAAGTTTTATAATTTTGCAATCAGGGAAATCCTTTTCAAAATTGAGAATATTTTGTATGTCTGCTCCCCTGAAGGAGTAAATAGACTGGTCTTCATCTCCAACAACAAAAACGTTTCTGTGAATATGAGATAGGGCCTTTATGAGTAAATACTGCAAATGGTTTGTATCCTGGTACTCATCTACAAGAACATGCTGAAATTTAGTTGAGTAGTATTCAAGAACTTCAGGGAATTCCTTAAAGATCCTCAAGGGAAGAAGGAGAAGGTCATCGAAATCAAGAGCATTGTATTCCAGTAATTTTCTCGAATAGTGTTTGTAGAGGTTTAAAAAATATTGATCTTCCGCTTCGTACAAACCTGTTTTGTAACGGGAGATGCTTTCTGCTAAACTTTCGAGTTTCGAACTCTCTTCGCCGATCTCGCCCAGGATCTCTTTTAAAATCTTCTTCTGATCTTCTCGATCCAGGATTGTAAAGTATCGTGTGTAAGTTCCGAGTCTTTCAATCTCCTGCCTAAGAATACGTGCACAAAGCGAATGAAAAGTACCTATCCAAAGGTCTCTTATATCGGAGCCAATAAGGTTTCTTATTCTCTCCTTCATCTCATCAGCTGCTTTATTGGTAAAGGTAGCAACAAATATCCTATGAGGAGGAACTCCCTTAACGCCTATTAAATAGGCGACCCTATGCGTTAGAACTCTCGTTTTACCCGAGCCTGCTCCTGCAATAACAAGAACTGGCCCACCTTCAACGGTAACAGCTTCTCTTTGTTTTTTATTTAGTCCAAGGAATAAATCCATGACAGATTTAAGCCTTTTCCTGAGAGCCAAACAACCTGATTTTTTCTTTAACTTTTTCCTTAACTCTTAGCCTTGCCTCCTTTAGATGCGTTCTTGGGTCAATATCCGAAGGATTTTCTTTGATCTTTCTCATAAATCCTATGAGGTAGCTAATTCTTAAATCGGTATCGATGTTAATTTTTCTTATCCCCGCTGTAATGGCGAGCTTTATTTCGTGATCCGGTACGCCCTTCGCCCCTGAAAGGTTAAAACCGAGGGAATTGGCCTCATTTACCATTTCCTCAGATACTCCAGAGGCGCCGTGTAAAACTAAAGGGATCTTCACGAGCTCTTTGATTTTTTTGATTCTTTCAATATCCAGCTTAGGTTCACCCTTAAATTTGTAGGCCCCATGGGATGTCCCACAGGCGATAGCAAGGGCATCACAATTTGTCAGTTCAACAAATTTAACTGCATCTTCAGGCTCGGTGTAAATTGCTACTTTACTTTCGACCTCTTCCTCCTTTCCCAGCAGGCGCCCGAGTTCTGCTTCAACAGTAATATTGAGTGGCCTTGCAATTTTGATTACTTCCTGGGTAATTTTAACATTTTCTTCGAAGGGCTTGTCAGATGCATCAATCATAATTGATGTAAAACCATGCCTGATTGCGAGAAGGATTTTTTGAAAATCCTTACCGTGGTCAAGATGGAGAGCAAAGGGTACTTTGTACCTTTTCACCCCTGCATTTACAATGGCCTCAATGAACTCTATCCCCGCATATTTAATAGCACCTTCAGAAACGGCGATAATAACCGGTGATCGCTCTTCTTCTGCAGCTTCCATAATTGCCTGGAAAAATTCCATGTTATTTATGTTGAAAGCCCCAACGGCATAACCCTGTCTGTCTGCATCCAAAAGAAGGTCTTTCATTGGTAAAAGTGGCATTTTAATCCTCCCACTTTATAGTATCCATCATTTTTAGCAGGGATTCGTCGAGGGTTTTCTTATGAGAGACTACTTCTTCGAGTGGAATTTCAGTAACTAAGCTATCTTTTTTCGCGACCATAACCCCAAATTTTTCTTTTTTAATTAACTCGATTGCGTGAGCCGCAAATTCAAGAGCAAGCTTCCTATCTCTGAAAGTAGGAGAACCTCCCCTTTGCAGGTGGCCTAAAACGGTGACCCTCAGCTCATATTTTACCCCTTTCTTTTCAAGCAATTCCTTGACCTTGTAACCTGAGCTGTATCCTTCAGCTACAATGATAATTGAATTGGATCTACCTTCAATGAATCTCTGGTTTAATCTCTTTACTACTTCATCAATATCTGTTTCGTATTCCGGTATGAAGCAAGCCTCTGCTCCGGTTGTAACAGAGGAACTCAGAGCCAAGTAGCCTGAAGTGTGCCCCATTACCTCTATAATAAAAGCTCGGTCAAGGGAAGATGCGGTATCCTTTATCATATCAACGGATTTTACAATGGTGTTTAGTGCTGTGTCTGCGCCGATGGTTTCATCGGTTCCATAGATGTCATTATCAATTGAAGCAGGTATACCAATGACCTTTATACCCATTTGACTTAGGGCGTGTGCTCCATGCATAGAACCATCTCCGCCTACAATTATGATTGCATCTATTCCCATTTCCTCGAGATTTTTTACCGCCATCTTTTGAACTTCTTTCTTTACGAAATCAGGATATCTCGAAGTACCAAGAATAGTTCCACCTTTTTGAATTATACCACCCGCGTCTTTTTTTGAGAGTTTCTGGTAATTCTTTTCAATTATACCTTTGAAGCCCTTGTAGATGCCGAAAACCTCGTAGTTCTCGTCAATGAGGCCTTTGATTAAAAATCTAAGGCACGCATTCATGCCGGGTGCATCACCGCCCCCAGTTAATAGACCTACTTTCTTTATGGCCATTCTCTTTCACTCCTTTTTCTTACCTACAATAAACCTTATCTTTTTGGTCACAGATTTACCATTGATATCAAAAATCGCCTTTAATGTATAAATGTCAGTCCCAAGGTCTCCCACATATATAGGTTTTTCTTCAACAACCTCGCCATTAAAAACAAAACTTGCTTCCTTCACCTTTTTCCCGGAGAAGTCATAGATCTTGACATCAACTTTCCCGCCTTTTAGCGCCTTAAATCGGAAAGTAACGTATGGAACAAAAACAGGATTAGGGTAAACGTAAATAAGGGAAACCAGCTCGCTTTCAACGGGAGGCAGATTGGCCTCTGTGGGTAAGGATACAAATGGATTATGTTCCGATGTGTAACCATAATGTCTCCATGAGCTCCGCAGGGTGGGTAATGGATAGGCATAGATATAGCCATCTGAAGTGATGTACATGAGCTCAGGTTTATTGTCTTTATTTATGTCTTCTATGAATGGCGAGGAGTTAAGCCCCTTTGAGACAGGATAGTAGTTCAAAGAATCACTTTGCAAGTAACCATAAAGGTGTATACCTTTTTCTGTGGGCAATATAATTTCCTCGAAACCATCACCATCTACGTCCGCCAATAACGGTTGAAAAGTTTTTGCAGAGTCGATTCTAACCGGGAACCTACTAATGAGTGCTAGCTCTTTGTTAGTAGCCACAAGATACTTTTCCGTTACATAAATGATATCCTTATTCCCATCGGCATCAATGTCTCCAACTGCAATGCCGTGGAGAGGTTTTTCGGTGATTTTACGTGTATTGATAGTGTTACCCCGTTCATTATAGATAGTAAGATAGCCGAGACCGTTTACAGATATTACTTTGTAACTTCCGCTGGTAGAATCGTAAACTAAAACAGGCGAACATGCCGAAGGAGTTAAATTAGAAGTGCCGACTGTGTAAACATCAAATCTGTCAGTTAGGATAAGCAGCCTACCATCTACAGATTGGTAGAATAGAATCGAACCATTCGTGGCTGGTACATTTTGAGCGGGGGCGCCTGTATTCAAAACAAAAAGGGTATCACCATTGGATCGAAAAATATAGTATTTATTGTCAAGGAGCCCAACACCTAAGACTTTCTGACCATTGAAGGTAAAAAATGATGGAACACTGACTATCTCTTCGGGCAATACTTTGCTAAACAAAATATCAGGTCTTCCATTGCCATCAGCATCTTTTGTAGTGTAAAGAATTAATCTTCGTTTATCCGCTGCACAAAGAAAATCTAAATATCCATCGTCGTTAATATCTCCGATGGCCGGCTCTTTTATAAAGCGCGTATTTTTCAAAGTGTCCGTCAGGATCACGAGACCACTGTAGTTAACAACAGAAACCAATCCAAAGGAATCGACTACAGTGGTGTCAAGGGTAGAAAGGTTAATTGATTTTCTGTGTACGTTTTGCAAAGCGATGAGTAAGGTATCCTTCCCTTCGAGGTAACTTTTGTAAGGTTCATCGATAACCATTCGGGAAGAGTTGGAATCCACAACACTGTATCCTATTCTAACAGGGAAGGGTGGAAGGTTCTTTTCAAGCCTCACTTTAAACTTCATCTCATACCCTTTGGGGGAAATGTCAAAGACTTCGATGTATGTTTTATTGCCCTGGTTGTCGACAGAGGAGGGGAGTGTCGTAGAGGAAATTAGGGTATTGTTTCCTTCAAAATACAGGTCGTACGGGCTTCCAAACCAGCAGTAAGAATAAGGAGTGAAGTCCCAGTTGAATCGCTGAAAATCCTGGACATGATCAGCCTCGAGAATATATACCCCCATAGGTCTAACTGCATTCACAGTGTTTGTTGCGTAGTTATTCCAGATAATCTGATCATCAATGTGAAAGACCAGGAGTCCATCACCTGGTAATAGATAATCATTTTCGCCCCTGAAATCAACGACAACACCGTTACTCCATCTTCCAGATACCTTTATGGTGTCCCCACAGTTTACAAAATCATTAGACTCAATGTTGGTCTCCAAATTTTGTATTAAAAAGTACTCTTTTGAATTTATTGGGATTTTTGCAATCCTCGGCTTTGAGTATGGATTTTCTAAAAAGTTCCCATAAACGTAGTAGAGACCTGAGGGCTGTTTCTCCATTACAAAGGAATCAACAGGTATCTGAAGGGGATAAAGACTTACTTCCTGAAATACTTGTCCCGGTTCTATCGTAAAAACTACATTATTATCCAGGAACCCCTCTCCATAGATAACCTTCAGAATGAAATCCATAAATGTTCTCTCCCATGCGTTGGGGAGAGGAGGTATGATCCCTGAAGGGACCCCTTCCGCTTCAAGGTAAGGCCCCGTTGTCATTATTCCAAAGGCACCAATGCCTGCGCCCCTTCCATAGGTGTCATAAAGGTCGGGTAATAAAAATAGATTATGCCCACTTTCGTGGAATAAGGTGCCCTGCAACTTAATTTCCAACCCGTCCTGTGACATAGTTTCAGGTAATATACAGGCATCGTAAACTGTATCAACTCCCCCGTTAAGCACAAGATAGCCCCTCCCTAAGTAATACTCCAGCGCCCCGGGCGGTATGGTTACCGCAGCAAGGTCGTAAGGGGAGTCTCCAAGGATATCGGTTTGCCATGCAGAACCTGCGTGAAAGATTATATATCTAACCCATACACCTTCGAGGTAATCTTTAACACCGTTTCTATCGAGGTCTTCAAAAGAAATAGAGGGGTCTTCATCCGCACTTCTAAAAGCATCCCTCATGAAGGTCACGAGACCAAGCTCCATATTATTGGGGTCCCCATAATAAGAAATGGGATGGGGCACTTTATAAGGAGGCAAGCCCGAATCGGGTTTCACTATCCATTCAAGCCTTACCTTGCCATAGGTGGCTGCGTATACATAAGAGGCAAGAGCCCGCATCTGATTATTGAAGTAGGTCCAATCGTGTGGCGGATCGTAATAGGGATTGTAATAGGGTCGTCCATTACAATCTAAACCAAGAATAGGATCTTGTCCATTCGAATTATTTCTAAAAAGTCCATTACCCGTAGTCCTTGGATCATCTGGATTTTCCTCTTCAAATTCAACTCTTAGAGCCAGTACCCTCATTACAATTTGCTGTTTATCTTTGCGGAATTTAGCATATTTTTTTACCTTCTGAAGCTGGGGATGAAATTCAGGATTTGTTAATCTAAATCTTGAAAATACACTTTGAACTCTGGCCTCTTTTTGATAAAAGTTTGGTAAAAGCCTTACTTCCCGATAAAGGTCATAGTTCTTGTGAGGCATAAACCAATAGCTTGCAATAAGAAGCAACAAAAGCATCAAATCCCCCTTTTTATCTCTTAATTTTAACTCACTTTGCCTGTAATTCAAAACTTCAAAACCATTGATTTTTAGAGGAAAATGCCTTAAAATTTTAATATGGCAAAGTTTGAACTTGTTACGAACCTGGTACCGAAGGGTGATCAGCCAAAAGCCATAAAAGAAATTGTCGAAAATTTTAGACAAGGGGCAAAGTATCAAGTTCTTTTAGGAGTAACGGGTTCTGGTAAAACCTTTACCATGGCTCATGTAATAAAAGAGTTGGGCCTTCCAACTCTTGTGATTTCACACAATAAAACACTCGCAGCACAATTATTTGGAGAATTTAAAAGCTTGTTCCCTCACAATGCCGTTGAATATTTCATTTCTTATTATGACTATTACCTACCTGAGGCGTATATTCCAGAAACCGACACCTATATTGAAAAAGAGGCTGATATCAATGAAGACATTGAACGTTTAAGATTGAGAACAACTTCTTCTTTGCTTTCCAGAGACGATGTGATTGTAGTAGCCAGTGTTTCGGCGATTTATGGACTTGGTGATCCTGAAGATGTGTTAGAACTTTACCTGGTTTTAGAGAAAGGACAGGAGGTTAACATAAGGGACCTGGTTGAAAGGCTTATAGACCTTCAATATACACGAAACGACGTAGATTTGAGGAGAGGAAACTTTAGAGTGAGAGGTGGAAGGATAGATATTGTGCCGGCATACGAAGATTATATTGTGAGGATTGAAGTTCCTGAAAAGACCATTGATTCCATAAAAATAGTTGATATCCTGACCAACAAGGTGCTGGAAGTAAGGGACAAAATCGTCATTTATCCTGCAGGACATTGGGTTACAACCAAAAGCAAGCTTGAGAGAGCAATTGAGTCAATAAAGCAAGAACTTGAAGAAAGGCTTGAAGAACTTTACAGGCAGGGAAAGATACTGGAAGCTCAGAGATTGGAAAGGAGAACGAAGTTTGACCTTGAGATGCTGAGAGAGGTTGGGTATTGTCCGGGGATTGAAAATTATTCCAGGCACTTATCAGGCAGAAAACCAGGTGAAAGACCTTTCTGCCTTATTGATTACTTCCCTGATGAGTATTTAACAATAATTGACGAATCCCATGTTACAATCCCTCAGCTTATGGCTATGTACAATGGTGATAGATCGAGGAAAGAAACCCTCGTTGAGTATGGATTCAGACTGCCCAGTGCCCTGGACAACAGACCATTAAAATTTGAAGAAATTGAAGAGCTTTGGTATAAGGTGTTATTTGTTTCCGCAACCCCTGCTGAGTACGAAATTAAGAAATCCAACGGGATAGTAGTTGAACAAATTATCAGACCCACTGGCCTCGTAGATCCAGAAATAGTAGTAAAGCCATCATCCAATCAAGTAGAGGACATGATCGAAGAGATTAGGAATGTGGTAGAACGTGGAGAAAGGGTCTTAATATCGACAATCACAAAAAGAACGGCAGAAGATCTCGCAGAGTATCTTACTTCGCTGGGGTTTAGGGTAAAATACCTTCACTCAGAGATCGATGCCTTAGAAAGAGTAGAAATCATCAGGGGACTGAGATTGGGAGAATTTGATGTACTTGTAGGCGTAAACCTGCTCAGGGAAGGTCTTGACCTCCCAGAGGTATCCCTTGTTCTTATTACAGATGCAGATAAGACGGGATTTTTAAGGTCGGAGACGGCACTTATACAAATGGCAGGAAGAGCAGCGCGAAATGCCTGCGGTAGAGTAGTTCTTTACGCTGATGTGGTGACGGAAGCAATGGAGCGGGCAATTAAGGAGACTAATCGAAGAAGGGAAATACAAATGGCGTACAATCGTGAACATAATATTATACCTCAAACGATTAAGAAAACTCCGGAGGAGATTATGAGGACAACCATTGTGGCGGATGAGAGGATTATGAAGAGAACGGAAGAAGATGATATCGAAAAAGAGGTAGCTGAATTGCGCTCGATGTTCACCATATATGAGGTCATAGAGGAACTCGAAAGACGTATGTTCAAAGCTGCCAGTTTATTGGACTTCGAAAAGGCTGCAAAATATAGAGATACAATAAAGCAGATAAAAAACGAGTTAGAGAAAAAGGAGAAAAAAGTTGCAAAAGCTTCGAAAAAGGGAACAAAATAATTCTATTGAAATTTCGATAGTTGGCGGTGGATTTGACGTGGTTGCATTGCCGTACCATGTGGATTTTTCGCCGGGTAGCTATATCTTTTTGAAATATCCAGAAATAGAAGAGGAGATTTTGGTAAAAGTGAGGGGGTTCTCCAAAAAGGTTGCGGATAAAATATTGGATAGGTTCAGGATTGCTGGTAACGACGAAGTTATCTCGACAATGAAAAAGATAACGAAAGGATTCCTTTTTGAGAACAATCTGAGGGATATCAAGATTGTTAAAGAAGACTTCGACGTGGGCAAGGGGATAATCACCTTTACATTTACTGCTGAAAGAAAAATTAAACTCGATAAGATCGCTGCAGCGCTTTCAAAAATTTTGCATGTTCGTGTGGAATTTCAACAGATAGGCGCGCGGGATCTTGCAAGGGTTATGGGTGGAGTTGGTGTTTGTGGATTTGAGATATGCTGTAAAAGGTTTCTAACTAAACTTCCCTCGATCACACTCGAGACTGCAAAGGAACAGTTCATCTTTGCCTCCCCCGATAGGATTTCGGGTATATGCGGAAGGTTAAGATGTTGTTTAAGGTACGAACTCGAATACTATCGGGATCTTAAATCACAATTTCCAGAGTTGGGAAGCGTTAAAGAAACTGACAAAGGACGTGGCAGAGTAGCGGAAGTAAACTACATTACAAAGAAAATAAAGCTTGTTTTTGAGGATGGAACTGAAGAAGAAATGTACTGGATGCCTACGGAAGTAGGGAGTGGTGAGGAAGAAGAGGATGAAATTTAAAGAAGCCTTTAAGAAATTTAAAAGTAGCAAAGTGGGCAAGATCTTTTTTACGATCCTTTTTACTGGTCTATTCCTGCTAATCTATTCGATAATACTTCCTATTTTTGTTGACCGGGTAATTCTGGAAAAATATGTGGGTTCGCGGAAAACTACTGAGGTGCCATATTTAGCAGGTCTTAAGGTAGAAGAAAGCATAAAAATACTGAGTGAGAAAAAACTTAAATGGAATGTGGTTGGTTCGGGTAAATACGTTTGGAAAACGGAGCCTCCGTCAGGGATGCTCGTCAAAGAAGGCCGTATAATTCACCTTTATCTCAGCGATAATCCTCGCGGAGAAACTCCTTAACCATTTCATCGATCCGTTTGATCTGTGCGAGGAGCGATTCAAGTTGATTAAGGGGCAGCATACTTGAAGCATCCGATAAAGCATTCTGAGGTTCAGGGTGTGTTTCAATAAATATCCCGTCAATGCCTATGGAAACCCCTGCCCGTGCAAGGGGGAATATAAACTCGGGATTTCCACCTCTCGGGTCCTTAGAGGGAATTCCATAAACTCTTACTGTATGAGTGACGTCAAAGATAACCGGATAGCCGGTATCCCGCATTATCTTTAGTGATCGCATATCTACAATGAGATTGTGATAGCCAAAAAAGGTTCCTCTTTCGGTAAGTAAGATTTTTGTATTTCCTGTACTTTCAATTTTTTTTACTACATTTTTTATATCCTGTGGAGCAAGAAATTGCCCCTTTTTCACATTAACTACTTTTCCCGTCTTTGCGATTTCTAAGGTTAACCTCGTCTGCATGCATAGAAAGGCGGGTATCTGAATAACATCAAGAACTTCAGTAGCAATCGGTACCTCATCAGGGTAATGCACATCAGATAAAACGGGAACGTTAAATTCTTTTTTCACTTTTTCGAGGATTTTTATGCCCTTTTCGACACCAGGGCCATAGTAGTATTCTACAGAGGATCTGTTGTCCTTGGCGTACGAGGATTTAAAAATGAATGGTATTTTTAATTTCTCGGTGATTTTTTTGATACTTTCTGCGGTCTTGAGCGTTATCTCTTCGCTTTCAATCACACAGGGGCCTGCTATCAAAACAATTGGATTATTTCCGCCTATTTTTACATTACCAACCTCAATGACTTTTGTCATATTCATACTCCTATAAGCTTATGAATTATTTCCTCTGGAACAGAATGTTTCTTGTATTCGCTGACAATCTTTGAAACATCATATTCAACATATTGGATTTTAAACTGCCCATTTTCTAAGATCGCATAGCTTGGGTACCTATCTTTTCCCCTTGGAAAACCCAGACTACCGGGGTTAAAGATTGTAACGTTATTTATCTTTAACATGCCAGACTGGTGTGTGTGTCCGTAAAGAATTACATTTACAGGTTTATCTGGGAGCATCTTCTTTTTTATAATCTCTGGATTCTGATCAAAAGTAACATAGTCACCAAGGGGGTCTTCGGCGGAAGAATGGAACAATAGGAAAGACTGGCCTTCAATCATAATCTCCTTAGTAAGTGGAAGAGTTTTAAGAAAGGCTATATTTTCTGTCGAAAGTCTATATTTAAAGTAATTTCTTATCTCATATGTAATTTTGCGAAACTCGGGTGTGGTGCCGGGGCACTCGTCGTCAAAGGCAAAGCTGTAATCGTGGTTCCCCAGTACACAATAATTTGCCTTTTCTCTGATTATGGATGTTACTTCATCGGGAAAAGGTCCATAATCCACAAGATCCCCGAGACAAATCATAAGGTCATAAGTTTCTGTTTTTAAAACCTTTTGAAAGGGATAAATATTCCCGTGGATATCGGATATTATAAGTATTCTCATTTCTACTCCCATTCTATGGTTGCAGGAGGCTTTGTAGAAATATCATATACAACTCTGTTTACGCCCTGCACACTATTCAGAATGCTGGTTGAAATTTCAGCAAGCACTTCGTAAGGCATCCTGTACCAATCGGCAGTCATGCCATCAACGCTGACAACCGCTCTTATAGCTATTACGTTTTCATAACTTCTCTTGTCTCCTTTGACGCCAACGGTTTTTACCGGTAGTAGAACCGGGAAAGCTTGCCAGATTTCATTATAAAGATTGTGTTTCTTTATGATACTTTCTACCAAGTAATCTGCTTCTTGTAGTATTTTTACTTTCTCAGGTGTTACTTCGCCGATAATCCTTACGGCCATTCCAGGGCCTGGGAAAGGGTGCCTCTGTAAAATTTCGTCAGGGACATTCAAAAGTTTGCCTATTTTTCTGACTTCGTCTTTAAAGAGCTCTCTAAGCGGTTCTATTAGCTTAAGGTGCAACTTTTCAGGGAGCCCACCCACATTATGATGAGACTTTATTACCTCGGAGGGACCTACCACCGATGTGGATTCTATAACATCAGGATAGAGGGTACCCTGAGCCAGGTATTCAAATTTTATCCCTATCTTTTTAGCTTCATTTTCGAATACCTCGATAAACTTTTTACCGATGATTTTCCTTTTTCTTTCAGGATCTTCAACACCTTTGAGGGCGTTAAAAAATTCGTGAGATGCGTCAACAATTCTGAGATTGGGATTATGGCCAAAATACTTGTGAATACGCTCTTTTTCTCCCTTTTTAAGAAGCCCTGTATCGACAAATATGGGGTAATAGTTATTGCCAATGGCCTTGTCAAGCATATAGGCAACGACGGAGGAATCAACCCCACCCGACAAGGCTAAGAGTACTTTGGAATCTCCGACTTCCTCTCTGATTTTCTTGATCTGTAAAGTTAGGAAATCCTCTAAGTTCCAGGTAGCCGATGTACCGCATATCTTTTTCACAAAATTGCTAAGCAGGACAAGGCCATCTTCAGTGTGTGCTACTTCTGGATGGAATTGAACCCCAAAGATTTTCTTTTCGGGATTTTCTATAACAGCGAAGGGGGAATTTTCTGTGGATGCTGTAACAACAAAACCTTCTGGGATTTGCTTTACTATGTCTCCATGGGACATCCACACTGTGCTGCCGTCTCTTACATTTTCTAAAAGTTCTGAATTTTTAATAATTTTCAACTTCTGAAATCCATATTCTCTGTTCTCAGCAGGCTCTACCTTTCCACCAAAAAGGTGAGCTATTACCTGAAGTCCATAGCAAATACCAAGGATCGGTATACCTAAACGAAATATCTCTTCGCAGGGTAACGGAGCATTTTTGTCGTAAACACTGGAAGGTCCACCCGAAAGAATAATTCCCTTTACATTGTCACCCAAATCCTTTGGAGTTACCCAGTAAGGCAAAATTTCCGAATATGTCCCGATTTCCCTTATTCTTCGGGCAATTAATTGAGTATATTGAGACCCAAAATCAAGAATTACTATCTTCTCTTTCAATACCACCTTCTCCCTTTGGGTAACTGATTTTTAACCTTACCGTTGACATATAGGCCGCTTCCTAAATAATCATCTCCGTATTTTATAATTACTTGACCATTTTCCACATTGCAAGATCCTACTGAGAGGTCTTTCCCCTCAAGATAGTCTTTGACCTGCTCAGGGCTTATTTCCAGTACATTTTTCGTAGCATATTTACCAAAAATCTGTATCCCCGCTGTCGTTAACTTGTATCCATCACGGTATACTCTCACTAACCTAATACCTTTCCTGGAGAAATTCTTAATTGGGAACTTGAACGCCTCTTCAGACATTATCCACAAATCCCCAGCTTCAACTATTTTCCACTTAGAAAAAACTTCTTCGGGTATTCCAAATCGATTCCTTATCTCTTTAAGGATTTTCTCAACCATCTTTACTATTTGTCAATTTTAAGGCAATTTACTTGTTTATTCTATTTCCGTATCTGTGTTTGACATTTTAAAACTTGACGTTTAAAATTCAGTATTGATAAAGGAGGTGATTATGGCATTTCCTACTGTTAGACCAGGTATCGGGTGGTTGACCATCCCCGAAATGTTTGAAAGGTCTCATAGGCTTTATAAAGACCGGATGGCCCTCATGATGAGGGAAGGGGATGAATGGATTACTTTTACATATGATGAGATGTATGATCATGTTACCCGCTTTGCTAAATACTTAAAAGAAGAGCTTGGGCTTAAAAAGGGTGATAAAGCAGCGGTTATTGGAGATAACTCCCCCTATTGGGCTATTACTTATTTTGCTTACCATTGGTTGGGTTTAACGGTTATTCCTGTTGACGCTCGCCTTAAAACCCCTGAGATTAAATATATTTTGAAAGATTCAGAGGCAGTACTTATAACCGCTCAGGACCGATTCCTTGAGGACCTCTTGGAAATACAGAAAGAAGTTCCGACATTGAAATACATTATTTCTAAACAGCCCAACAAATTTAACATTGTTTCCCTTAAAGATATCTTTCAGAAAGTCAAAACTGGAATTCCCAAAGAAAACGTCGCCTTTGAAGACCTTGCAGTTATCCTTTATACATCAGGAACAACTGGAGTTTCTAAGGGTGTAATGCTTTTACACAAAAACATTATGTCCGATGTAGATTCGGTATATCAGTGCCTTGAATACGGACCTGGCGATACATTCTTCTCTGTTTTACCAATTCACCACGTTTACGAACAGACCTGCGGACTGGTGGTTCCAATAGCTGGAGGAGCCACAATTGCATACGCAAGTTCACTCAAGTCTAAAGTAATGATAGAAGAAATGAAGTATGTAAAACCTACCGCGATGTTAGTTGTTCCTTTACTGCTTGAAAAAATTGTGGAAGGAATTTTCAAAAATATTGAGAAATCAGGCATTTTAACAAAGGCTGTCTTTAACGGATTGAGAGGGACTTCAAAGGCGCTGGATACCTTTCTTAAAGGCAAAGCTTCCAAAGCACTGTTTAAAAGTGTTAGAGCAAAACTTGGAATGGATAATTTGAGATATCTTATTTCTGGTGGTGCAGCCCTCCCCAGGTGGGTATCGAGGGCCCTCGAAGAAATGGGATTCCCGATTCTCCAGGGATATGGTCTTTCTGAAACTTCTCCTGTTATAACTCTGAATCCCATCTGTTGTCCTAAGAATGATAGCGCAGGCTTACCTATTCCTTATGCAGAGATTAAGATTTATGAACCTAATGAAGAAGGAGTCGGCGAAATCGCCGTTAAGGGGCCTATGGTAATGGCTGGGTATTATAAAAACGAAGAAGCCACCAAAGAAGTATTCACCGAGGACGGATGGTTCCTTACGGGTGACCTGGGCTATATCGACAAGGATGGCTATGTATATATTACAGGTAGGAGGAAAAATGTAATCGTAACCGCTGGCGGAAAGAATGTATACCCTGAGGAGGTTGAAACTGCACTTCTCCGCTCACCATACATTGCCGAGGTTCTGGTACTTGGTGCCTACGACCCCGACACTAAAAAAGAAGAGGTTCACGCTATAGTATACCCGAACTTTGAAGCAGTCCAGCAATACTTCGAAGAGCAGGGCATCAAAAATCCAACTATCGACGATATTTACAAACTTATTGACAGAGAAATTGACACTTACTGCAATGATCTGGCTGAGTACAAACGGGTAAAGAAGTTTACTATTCGTGAAGAAGAATTTCCCAAAACAACGTCGATGAAGATAAAGCGTTATCTATTCCAGCAACAGTATAGAGATACTAAGAAAAAATAGCATTTAAACAGAAGCCAAAGTTATGAATACTTGTCACACTTTTACAAATCGATAAAGCTTACAAATTGTAGAATCTGCTCTAATTAGTTGCCTTCGATACTGCTTATTACGAGCTTTATCTCATGTAAAAGGTGCGCGGGATTTGTGATTGGGAAATGCAATTTTTCAATGACCTCTTCAGAAGGAAGATTCTTAATCTTCAGGCCCGTTAGTCTCTCTTTGAGGACAGAGCCTTCTTCGATTGGGTATTTTATTCCTTTTGTGCATTTAAGAACAGCATATGCCCACGGTATATCAAGGGCCTTTGCCACATCTTCAGCAGCCAACCCGTAATATTGAACGAGAGTTTCTGCATCGTTCCCTTCTTTTACCATCTTGTAAGCGAGTTTTGCTATCCCACCGGCAGTGTGCACCTTCATCTCCCTAATCTCTTCCCTGGCAAGTTCTTCAAGCTTTTTAATCTTCTCCATTGCAAGGGTTGGATCGGCTCTTAGTATATTCCTAACGGTATTTCTCGTTAGCCCTACTCTTTTTGCGATTTCGTCTTCCGTTTTCAGATATTCATCTCTTAGAACTATTACGTACGCTGCTCTTGCTAAGCTCGGAAGCCATGTAAGAGTCCTGAATTCCGCAAGTTTATTTAGCCCACCAAGAAGGTCTATAGACTTGAAAAAGACCCTACTGACAAGGTACTCAAGGTCCTTTTCATTCATTTCTGTTTGCGGTAACCCTGTAATTACTATCACCATAGTTACCCTCCTATTGGTTCCTTAATTATAAGCAAACCTGTATCAGTAATTTCTAAAAAGTGGGTTCTTGTATCATGTCCCGACATTCTGCATCCATCGATTCTAAATAATCTAACAATATCACCCAATGGTTTTCTATATAACCGTGCCTTATAGACCGAATCCACTAATTCCTTTGCCAGCACCATCGTCCCATCTACTATGTGCCCCACCGCATATCCCCCAGCTGCCTCAGCCGTCAGTTCCTCATGTCCACTTCTTTTCTGCGATACAAAAAGGGCGGTTTGATACCACTTTTTCATGTAGTTATACATTCTTCTCACCACTGCACGAGCCATCATTTCCTTATTCTCAAAGAGTCCAGTAATTGAATCTACAACAGTAAACTTAACCTTATAAGTCTTTATAACGTAGGTTAGAGTTGCAAGTAAATCTGGTATGTTCTCTCTGATTCGGGTAGAAGAGGCCGCATCAATCAATATTATGTTATCTTGAAACTGGTCAAAATTCAACCCCATTACCATAGCCCTTAATTTCAGGGAGGCAACAACAAAATTTGCCGGAGATTCTACTGTTATGAAGGCCACTTTGTCGCCCTTGCTTGCTCTGTATACCGTAAATTGCTCAACCATAAGCGATTTTCCCGTGTCCGAAACCCCTGTGATATTCATTACCGAGTAAGCAGGTATACCTTTTAAAGACCTCTTTTCCAGCCGATTCTTTCTGGATTCAACTATATAAAATAGATCATCAAGCCCCTCAATGCCCGTTTCTACACCATAAATTTCGGGCGCCTTTTCCAGCACCTCAGTACCGGTATACACTGCTGATAAATCGGGCTCAACCCTTTGTTGCTGCTGTTCCTCCTGATAATCTTCAGGCATAGTCTTTCTCCTTTTACATAATAATAGCAAAGAAAATCTGATAAGTCAATATTTCGGCGTTCCTCAAAATTAATCTATTCGAACTGGGATAGCTTCATGAAAAACAATAAAACGGCAACCATACTACATCCTTTTATTCTTCAAAGAAGGGGAAAAGCAGTATGGTCGTGATAAAAGTGTATAACATGGAAGAAAGATATTCAATCATCGCCAAAAACGCGCCTATATACAGGAAGGCAAGGAAAAAAGAAAAAACGCAAATCCTGAACGAACATCATGAACACTTACCTATGAACAGGAGTTACATAGCCTATCTTTTGGGAAACACGGGCAAGGTTTAATTAAATAGGAGATACAGGGGTGAAAGAGCTAAAAAATCAAAGGGGGCAAAAATTGCCGATACTTTTTATAGAGGCGCAACTTTCTCCTATCCCTCAAGCACGGTTTTCTAATATCTCATCATGAAAGAAAGCGGAGGAACACAGAATAAACGGGAAAAAGATTAAGAGGGATGAGATAGACACACCGCTAATTAGAGTGTCGAAGATTTAAGGTGCAAGTGGAGAATTTTAAAAGTGGTATGTAAATTTGAGGGATAACATAAAGATAGTAAAATTAACAGAAGCTATAATCAAATTGCAAAGGGAGCTTGAGAAGACCCACAACAGCAAAAAAGACTCAAGTAAGCATAACATTGCAATAGAAGCTCCTTCAAATTGGTTTAACCTCGGGGAAACACGCTACTTATATAATCCCGATAATAAAACTTCAATGCATAAACAATATAATAATTTTAAAGGCGCAATTTTAATCGCAGCATTTTACAAATTTCTCACTTTTAATCGAATCCCCAATTTTAAATACTAAAAAATATACACCTTTGGGAATTTCTCTTTTTTGCTCATCTTTCAAATCCCATAATATTTCATATTTTCCAGATGGCTTATATCCTGAAAAAATATTTTTTATTTTCCGCCCATCTGCACTCAGAACATAAATATCTAAATGAGTGTCAACAAACAATTCATAAGAAATCTTCATTATGTTCGTCTTTAAATTAAGTTGAATTTTTACAGGATATATCTTTTCATTTTCAAATGATGCAGGAAGGTTTTCTTTATCAGGACGTGGAAGTGAAGAACATGTGTCTACAAAAACAAGCAAAGTTGCATCCACGTCTGGGTCAAATGTATAATCGTAGAAATATCTCATAGTATTACAGCCTGAATATCGGCTATAACCTAAAACAAAAGGCCTTTGATTGCTACTCGCGTACATTATATTCCCATAAAGTTCAGGAGGAAGAGGATAATATTTATATGTCCCTCCGGATGTCCCTTCAAAAATTTGGTCAGTAAGATTGTAGGGTGGATTTACAATACTATCTGCACTTGGTGGACTTTCATATCCTACAAATTTTATATTGAAATGTAACGGGTCAAAAGTCCCTGTTTGATATAAAACAAGTCTTAAATATGCTCTTTTAATTTGTGAGCGTCGTGGTAAACCACGCACATCAAATGAATTAAATCCTGCAAACTCTTCACGAGCTGAAGGGTTATAACCAACTGCTGTAACCCCTTCAGTTTGAATCGGTCCCCACCATGGTCCATTCAATATTCTGTGATAATAACCTCCAATGTGTAAAGAATAAAATTTATAATAATCTAAAATCCTATAAACTCTGACTTGAGGCCTTAATCTAATCCTGGCATTGCATCTATTGTTAGTATGAGCTGAGAATTTAATAAAATTATTACTATCTTTACCTGTCACAATTCCTACATGTCTTGGCATTCCTCTACTATCATAAAATACCACTATATCCCCTATACTTGCACATGAAGGATCTGTAGTTTCTTCTGCAATACCCTGCAAGAAATTTATTAATGCTACAACAGAGGTATATGTTTTTAACTGTTCATTTAAACCTTCGCCTTCTTGATTACACGGGTCAATTAAGTTTAAGCCACCTGCTATCAAACATTGAGATACAAAATTTGCACAATCTCTTCCTATAATATACTCATATTGAGGATTAAATGTATCACACCATTGTGTAGCATAATTTACTACTGCATTTCTATTATAATTAAAATTTCCAGCTGGATCTTTATCATAATCGAAGGCATTTAATGGACAAATTAATAAAGCAATGATTATAAATCTTTTCATTTCCCCTCCTACTCATATGATATTTCAACAATTGTTCCATCCACACAAATTGCATAAATACAATCTTTACCCCTTATATTTCCACATTTAATGCATGAAAATTGAGGTCCAGGAGTTACAGAAATATAACTTATTACATTCCTTGTCCAGGTTTTCCTTCGGAGATCATAAGAAAATTCATGGATATAAAGGGTATCACCATGTGTATGATCTTCAGAAGGAGCAGGAATATATAAGTTCTTTTTAAATAAAGGACTTCTTGGGTCTTCCATAATATCACAATATTTAAAACCAATCGCTAATCCGTATGCATATGAATTGGCATCAGAATGCATTGGAGTTACTTCCCATATGCGAGTTGTGGGATTGTATTTAAAGGCATAAAGTATGTCATCGTATCCTCCTTTTGTAATGACCATTGGACCTATATCACCAAAATCGAATAAAAATGGCTTACATAAAAATCCCTCAAGGTCAATTGCATCAGGATTTGGATTAATTCCAATTAGATTTTCTTCCCATACCCCATTTGAATAGGTAATCTCAAAAAGTGAATCGACATCAGTAACACCATAAAAACGATTAACCCCGTCTCCCCTTCCATCACCTAAGGCACCTATTGCAATATGATTGCTTACAATGCTTTCTAAAACCCATTCATTCCCATTATATCTAAATTCATAAGTTTTAAATTGAGTAGTAGAAATATAAAGTCTATTAACACCATCATTTCTTCCGTCTCCTATAATAACTGCCTCAATTACATGTCCAGAAGGAATCATAGGTAAAGGTATTTCTTGCATTGTCCAATTCCCATTTTCATAAGAAATTTCATATAATTTCCTCATCCCTTTACTTCTATAACAATATATACGATTTAAATTGTCTGTTGCCCTTGCTTTCCCAATAACCATGTAAGAGAAATTTGTTCCTGAAAAAATTGTGGTTTTAACCCATCCTGTGCCTGTCCAGGTATATTCTACAAGGTCATTATTTAAATTTGCACAATAAAGCCTGTTGATTCCATCATTTCTTGCATCACCTATCGCAATTTCACCTATAAGATAATTCTTATAAGGAGGTGGATTATCAGGTTGATGAATTACTCTCCTTACCCATCTTTTTGGTGGACTGACAGCCTGTTGATTTTCACCATAACTTATGCTTAAAGAAAGGAGCCCTATAATTATTGTTTTTATTATTTTACCTTTCATTTTTGCTCCTCCTTTTTATTAAGTTATATAAATAATATAGAAGTGGGAGAAAAAAAGTCAAGGGGTCAGTGTTCCTCAAAATTAATCTACTTGAAATGGGATTGCTTCATGAAAAACAATAAAACGGCAACCATATTGCATTCCTTTTACTCTTCAAAATCGCCGCAGATGAAGGTGGGGGGGCAGGGTGTTAAGAGTCGGGGTGTAAGCGAAGAGGGAAAAAGGAGGTTAGTAAGTTTGAGAGGTAATATAAAGGTAATAAAATGAACACGGGTCGAAATTAGGTTACAAAGGGAGCTCGGCAGGGCTTACAACAAGAAAAGCCTAAAATGGGTGTCAAAACAAAGGTAGAAGATTGTTTAAGTAAACTTAATTTCGTTAAAGAGCGTATTCCCACGAATCCCCAAGCCCCAGTGCTTCACATAAAACTTTAATCTGACACCTAATTGGAATAAGAGTCAAACTTAGTCCATCTAACTTGAAATGTCAATCTCTCTGTTTAAAAGCTTTTTAATTTAATGAATCAATCCTTCACGATTAATCCGTCACGGATTCTTATTATTTTTTGGGCCCTTTTGGCCACTTCAAAGTCGTGGGTTACAACTACGATTGTTCTTCCGTCTTTATGTAATTCGTCAAAAATATTCAGAATTTCAGAAGCGGATACTGAATCAAGGTTTCCCGTTGGCTCATCAGCAAGGATTATTTTGGGGTCATTAGCTAAAGCCCTCGCAATAGCAACCCTTTGCCTTTCGCCCCCTGAGAGTTCTGTGGGCTTGTGATTAATCCTGTGGCCTATACCTAATCTTTCTAACAATTTTATGGCTCTGGCCCTCCTTTCGGCCGGTGGAACTTTTGCATATATCATTGGAAGTTCGACATTCTCGACGGCAGTAAATCGAGGTAGTAAATTGAAGTTCTGAAATACAAATCCAACCTTTCTTTTTCTTATTTCAGCCAGTTTGTCTTCATCAAGGGTATGGACTGGAACACCTTCGAAATTATATATTCCCGAAGTAGGGGTATCAAGACATCCAATTACATGCATCAAAGTGGATTTACCAGAACCAGACGGTCCCATTATGGAAATATATTCCCCTTCCTTTATTTCCAAAGAAATACCCCGTAAAACTTCAACGGGCACTTCATCAAGAAAATAGGTTTTCTTAATGTCAATTAGCTCTATTAAAGGTTTCATGGTCTTCTCTCGAATCTTCTTCCAGGTTTTTTACCTTCAAAAGACTTTTTCCTTATTTCAAATTTAACTTTTTGGCCATCTTTTAAAGTCCGCAAAACAGTGTAAGGTCCTGTGGCAATGGTATCTCCTTCGGCAAGTCCTTCTACAATCTCCGCTTCGTTAGATGCTATTATTCCGAGTTTAACAGGGGTTTTATAAACTTTTCCACCTCTTATTACGAATAGATAATCTTCTCCAGTTTTTTCTTTTCCAAGAGCCTGAACAGGTACTTTAAGGACTGAATCCCTTCTGTTTGTAATTATTTCACAGGTTGCAGTCATTCCAGGGTACAATATTCCAGTATCTACTATGGCAATTTCAACAGAATACTGGACCCCACTGGTCGCGGAAGATGTAGTGGTCCCTTGATAAGGGGCGGCGGATATTGCCCGCACAATTCCTTTAAAGTTTTTATCAGGATAAGCAGTAACATTTATATTGACGGGTTGCCCCTCTTTCACTTTAACAATTTCTGACTCATCCACATAGGCATTGACCTTCATTTTTGAAAGTTCAGCAATCGTCATAATAACGGTTGCAGGATTGTTAACGGTTCCCATTACTACTATTTCACCTGCTTCTTTGTTTAAGCTTACCACTTTTCCAGTAATTGGTGATGTAATAACTGTCTTACTTAGCTGATATTCGGCGTCTTTTAAAGAGTAATAGGTCGATTGATATTGGGACTTCAAACTTTCAAGCTGAAGTCTGGAGTTTTCATAATCAGTTTCGGCTACAAGACCCTTATCATATAGACTCTTAATCCGTTCAAAATCCTTTTGGGCTTTGTCAAGTTTATTTTGTAAATCGTTCAAAGTCATTTTTAAACTGTTGACCTTTGCTTCGTAAGACTGCCTATCAATAAGACAAAGGGTATCTCCCTTTTTCACGTAATCGCCTAATTTAACATGAATCTTCTCAATCCTCCCCATTATATCAGAGCCGATATCAACCTGTTTCTCAGCTTTAATTTCACCGTCTGCCCGGACCACTTCCTGAATTCGTCCTTTCGTTACAATTTGAGCTTCAACAGTAGGTGTATTTTTGCCCGCTTTCCTAATGTTAGCAGCAACTATGATTCCCAGCACAATGATTACTGCAGCGATAATAACTATTCTTTTTGCTTTCATTTACCAACCTCCATTCCTGTAAGGTAAGATAAGTTTTCAATTGCTATTAAATAATTGTATTTTGCTTCTATAAGACCAACTTCACTTTGCAGATAACTTGTCTCCGCGTCCATTAATTGCAAAAGGGAAATTAAACCCTCTTTGTATTGTTCACTTGCAAGAGAATAGGCTGCCTTAGCCTGTTCAAGCCTTAATCTTGCAAGTTCAAAGGCTTTTGCGTTGTAAAGGAGGTCTTCGTAGGTACTCTTAACCTTTGCTGTTATGTCCAGTATCGCCTTCTTGTACCTATAAGTGTAGGCCCTTTCAAACTGTGACTTCTGAGCTACAGCAAAGGGATAATTCACAAGGTTTATATAGGCCTGTATTGTCCACTGCTCTTTTTCACTATAATCTTCGAGGCCTTTGGGCAAATCCTTACCGCTGTAATACCAGGTCTTTCCAAAGGAGATCTGTGGAACAAAGGAAAGAGCTGAATACAACAAATTAACTCGACTTGAATTCATAATTGCCGAAAGGGTTTTGACTGTGAGATTGTTTTTCAATGCATTCTCTACGTAAAACCCTCTCTCTCTAACCTGGATGCTGTCCAGGGATGGTTCGTAATCCGCTAAAATAATAAAACTATCGTCCTTTAGACCGAGCAAAGATTTTAGCTGTTCGAGGCTTTTCTGATAGGCATTCTGTGCATTTAGAAGATTTATCTCCGCGTTTTTTATTTCTATTTCACCCTTAAGAGAGTCAGTTTTGGACACCATTCCCAGTTTATACCGTTCAACAATAAGTTCGTAATAAAGTTTGCTTCTCTCTAACGCCTTCCCATAAGCTTCCACGGTCTTTTTCAACTTTAGAGTGTTTAAATACAAGGTTTTTAAATTCAGCAAGAACTGGAGCTTTGCATCTTCTTGAGAAGACATGCTATTTTTGAAATCGAGATAAGAGCCCACCACTCTAAAGAGGTTATTTGTGGCAAGTATGCTGGTACTTAAAGAAAGAGTGGACCCATATTGGGGGGACAAAATTGGAGCAGGGGGATTCTGGTAAGTAATTTGATTCTTGCTTATAGTGAAATCTGCATTTCCAATAGCACTGGCAATGTTAGCTGCAAAGCCGAGGGCGGAAGCGTTCTGGTTAAACTTTATCTCTTTATATGTCGGTGAAAATTTTTCAGCAAGTTCTGAAAGATTTTCATACCTAACTACGATGGTATCGGAGGCATTAATCAAAATAAAGAGAGAAAATAAGAGTATCATCTTAACCTCCTTATCATCATTAGCGGATGTACTATGAAAATGTATGCGAGCCAGAGAATACCTACTAATGCTATAGCATTCTCTCTTTTCATTTTTGCATACTTTTCAAGACCAATGGCAGCCACTACAAGGGACCAGATCGTGAAGAGGTCAACCTGACTGGCAACGGTTGCTATATAACTTGTCTTATCAGAGAAAAATATGCCCAAATCAGTTCTTACAAAAGGATTTCTTGTTAGAATCGCAACAGGGAGTTTGATGATAGCAGAAAGGGAGGATATGTAACGGGAGAAAGAGAAAATTGTAAAGGCTTTAAAGTATGGCAATTCCCCTCCAAGAATGGGAGCAGCAATGTTGTATATCAGTGCAAGCAATGCAATTTTTATTGGATAAACAATAAGAATCGAGGCTGATCCAATGATGACACGTCTCGGGGAATACAATATCTTAAGTGCCCGCGACTGTTGCTCCTCAGGAAGTTCTGCAATGCGTTCTAAAGCCCTTAAGAGAATTTCCTGTTTTAGAAATATTTGTATCGCGATGAAAAACAGAATGCTAATAAGCAAGCCGACAATGAGCGGAGTCCAGGGCTTTTGCTCCTCTTCAAAAACCTTTTCAGGTGCATATATTACCCATAGTAGATTCTTCATAATTCCACCCTTTTTACTCGTACCTTAAAGCCTCAACAGGATTGAGTTTTGAGGCTTTTCTCGCAGGATAAATACCAAAAAATAAACCAACAGCTGATGAAAAACCTAACCCCACAATTACACTCCATATGGGTATAGAAGCGGGTAGAGGAGTAAGTAAGGAAACAACCTTACCAAAAATGAACCCAAGTACAACGCCAATAAGCCCCCCTATGGTGGTTAATAAAATAGCCTCTATGAGAAACAAGAGCATTATGTCTTTAGGTGTTGCACCAACCGCCTTCCTCACCCCGATTTCTCTTGTCCTCTCTGTTACCGAAACGAGCATAATATTCATAATTCCAATACCACCTACGATCAGAGCCATTGAAGCAATTGCAACCATTGCGATAAATATTCCACCTGTTATCTGCTTATAAGCTGAAATGAGCATCTCTGAAGTGTTAAGGAAGAAGTTATTGTCCTCCGTAAACCTAATACCTCTTCTTGCCCTCATGAGACTTTCAATGGCGCTCATACCCTTTTCAAGTGGAACGTCATCCCTTATTTTTGCAACGATTTGAAGACTTCGGAATATTCTGTAAGGACCGAATCTGCCACGCACAGGAAAATATTTTATTGCTGTTGTGATAGGTATTAATAAAACATTATCCATATTTTGTCCAAGGAGTTGTCCCTTTGGTTTTAAAACACCTATGACGGTGAACTTATATCGATCAATCCAGATTTCCTTTCCGACGGGATCCTCATCGGGAAAGAGCCTTTGCTTAATAAAATCGCCAATGATCACATTGTTAGTTTTATAGAGCACGTCATTCTCGATGAATGGCCTTCCTGAGGCTAACTCGTAACCTGTAATAGCTAAGTAATCCGGCTCAACTCCGGATGGGTCTGCATCAACTGTTCTTTCCCTATACCTTGCAGTGACACCCCTTACAGGCTGAACAGCGGAGACGAGTTCGACCTCATCTAAACTCCTTATGGCTTTAGCATCCTCAATGGTTAAATCCGGTGTATTCATAAGCTTTCTTAACTCTTCCGGGGTTAATCTGCCAGTAAGAATCCATTTATATTTCTGAACATATACCGTTGAAGTTCCCAAACCTCCAAGCACTTTGTAGACATACTTGTTAATCCCATCGATTACTGAAACCATAGCGATAACCGTTGAGACACCTACAACAACTCCCAACGTCGTGAGAAGGGAACGGAGTTTATTGCTATTAAAAGTTAACCACGCCGATTTCAATAATTCAAGAAACCCATTCATAAAACCTCCATACTGTTAGACGAAATTATACAACAAATTGTTCGCATCTATAACAATTTTGATTTAAAATATAGTTATGGACATTAGAATTCTTGCAACGGAGAGTTTCGGTATTAGATCGTTCTGCACCTTCGTGAAGACAAAGGACGTTAAGATCATAATAGACCCCGGTTGTGCATTGGGGCCAGATAGATTCAATTTGCCACCTCACAGGCTTGAGATCGAATCCCTCTGGGAATGTTGGCAAAAAATAAATGAACACTTAAGAGAATCAGATATCGCCATCATAACTCACTACCATTACGATCATCACCACTACCGTAATGCCTATCTTTACGAAGACAAGATTCTCCTTGTGAAGGATTTTTCAAATATAAACACAATGCAGAGGCGGAGGGCTGAAAAGTTCATAAAGGAATTAAAAAGTCCAAAATCAATAATCCCTGCTGACGGTAAAAGCTTCCGGTTTGGAGAAACTGAAATTCAATTTACCCCTGCCTTGTCTCATGGTTATGGGAGAGAGGATATAAAGGTCATTGGAGTTTATATTAAGGAAGACGACGAAAGTGTATTTCACACATCCGACATTTCCGGTGTAATAGAGGATTCGTTATTTGGCTTTTTGAAGAGAAGGCAGATTTCAACCCTTATTTTCGATGGATTTCCACTGTATTTAAAAGGTTCTGTTTTAAAGAACAAATGGTTTGTTGAATCTTTAAAGAGACTAGAGCACCTTATTGACATATGCGGAATAAAAAATTTAATTATTGACCATCATTCATCCCGGATTTCAGACTGGAAAAAGTTTTACGAAAGAATTTTAAACCATCGAGGACTTTCCTTTGCAGGAACCGCTGCAGAGTTCCATAGAACTGAGCCAAAATATTTAGAGTCAATGAGAAGGGTTCTTTTTTCCAAAGAGTAGATTTTTCCAGCTATTGATGAAAATCTTTATCTGTTCTTTAAGCCGAGACCACTTTAAAACAATGACTACCAATGTCCATATAAGAACCCGAAGAAACCACCCTCTGTCTATTATGTAAAGGGCTCTAAAACCCAGAAGGATGTATAGGAAGTGAAAAGCCTGGTTAACTTCCAGGTTTTTGGTAAGGAAAACCGCTATGAAATTGATCACAAGAATGATGAAGAATAACCTGAAGGAGTATAGCCCTAATGAAGTACTATACAAAAGGGTAGTTACATAAAATGCACTATCCACCCATCCGTCCCACTTACCGAGATAACCAAGCCTTTTACTCTTACGGGCAAAAAATCCATCAAGGATATCCGTTAACCAGGACCCAAAAACAAAAAACATAAAGGTATCAAGAGATGACTCCCCTTCGGGAATGAGTGACAGCATAAGAAAAACAAATATCAGCCTTAAGAATGTGAGGAAATCGGCAACTTTATAACCGAACTCGTATAAAAAATTCACTTTATTAATTATTATACTCCTGAGCAACGAAATTGCCAAATAGCCATATGAGCTCAACTAATTTTCCACTTTTCTTAGCGACACTTAACACAACTAAATTGTATAGTAATTTTATTATCCGCAGCAAAACTTTTAAAATTAACACACTTGAGTTAAGGCCGAAATATGAAAATTGAATTCGGTGTCAGGACTTTAATAATGGGCATTTTGAACGTAACGCCTGACTCCTTTTACGACGGAGGAAGGTATAACCTTATTGAATTAGCGGTAAAGAGAGCAGAGGAGATACTAAAAGAAGGAGCAGACATAATCGACATAGGAGGCGAATCAACACGGCCTGGCGCTGATCCTGTAACTTTACAGGAAGAACTGGATAGGGTAATCCCTGTAATCGAGAAGTTAAAAGGATTTCCAATTCCTATATCCATTGACACCTATAAATCCGAGGTTGCGGAGGAAGCATGTAAACAAGGTGTCTCCATTATCAATGACATTTCGGGGCTAACTGCCGATGAAAAAATGGTTGAAGTTGCAAGAAAATACGGCGCTTATGTGATCATCATGCACATTAAAGGCACTCCCAAAAATATGCAGTTAAATCCCACTTATTCAGATGTAGTTGGAGAAATAAGGGAGTTCCTTATTAAGCAATCGAATTACGCTCTATCTAATGGCATCCCAGGGGATAAAATAATCATTGACCCTGGTATTGGTTTTGGAAAAACTTTAGAACACAATCTGGAAATCCTAAAAAATATTGACGAGTTCAAAAAAATCGGGTTCCCACTGCTTGTAGGACATTCGAGGAAGTCGATGATCGGGATGTTATTAGGCAATATTCCGCCTGAGGAGCGGCTTTACGGTACTCTTGGGGTGAGCGCCTATCTTATAATGAGAGGCGTTGATATTATTAGGGTCCATGATGTTAGACCTCATGTGGAATTAAGGAGAGTCATTGAAGCATTAAAATGTTGAAATACCTCTACGCGTTGCTATTTTCAGTTATCATTGTAAACAGCTGCGCCCGACAAAAAGATAATGACTATCAAAAAGCCCTTTTAAGGGTCAAAGACTTTTTAGCCTTTTATGATTCTTTAACTAAAAATTCAGCATCTATACACCAGCTGCAATACATTAATGCTCAGGCTGAGGAATCGGTAAAAACAAGAATTATCCCTTACCTTGACTCCATTAGCACAAAGTTAAAGGAGGCTAAAAGAGAGAATATCCAGATTTTAAAAGCCTATTTAGAACTTTATTTCAAGGAATCAAAGAGTGCAGAGGAGTACAATAAACTGAAAGCGTTGGAAAAGGATGTTGAAAAGATCTTAAAGGAGGCGCGGGGAAATGAACGTGATTTCAAGAGATGAGGCGATAAAGTGGATCGAGGAATACATAAGTAAGAAAAATCTTATTAAACATATGCTCGCTACAGGGGCTTGCATGAAAGCCCTTGCAAGAAAATTCAACGAAGATGAAAATCTCTGGGAACTTGCCGGCCTTTTACACGACATTGATTATGAAAAAACCGTTGACAATCCGGAGCGCCATGGTTACATTAGCTTAGAAATTTTAAAAGACAAAGGACTTGATAACCAGATTATCTTCGATGCCATTTTGGCCCATTGCAATAAAAAGCCTTTAGAAAAGAATATTGAGAAAGCCATATACGCTGTTGATCCCACAACAGGATTTATCGTAGCATGCGCTCTAATGCATCCTTCAAAATCACTGGATGGTCTCGATTTAGATTTTATGATAAAGAGATTCAAAGAAAAAAGATTTGCAGCGGGTGCTTCCCGCGAGCAAATGAAAAGCATTGAATCCCTTGGAATCTCCCTTGAAGAATTTTTAGAAATTTGCCTTGAAGCAATGCGATCAATCAAAGACGAGCTTGAGCTTTAATGATATACATAGTAGGCCTAATCTTTATTCTCTACAGTGAAAGTTTTAAAAACAGCCTTCTCTCTTTTAGAAATCTGGATTTTGGAAAGGGCGATAGCCTTTTAAACGTTGCCTTTTTTGAATCGGACAGCCTTTTAAAAAATGACATCCTCTTTATAAAGGAAATTCTGACGAGGTATAGGAGCTCCGATGAGGTAAAAAGGCTTGCAGAATACTACTTGAGATTTTATTTTGCATATGCTATTAAAAGCCAATCACCTGAAAAATCAGAAGAAAATACAAGTGATTTTCTAAATTATTTGAAGCTTCTTGATAACCTGTCTCAAAAAGATGTAGGTTTCCAAACTTGTAAAAAACTTCTTGACACCATGAGTGACACCCTTTTATTGTTTCACGGGGCTTTCCTGACGGCCAAAAGATTTAAAAGTTACAACAAGGATGAATGCATAAATCTATTAAACGAACTGATAAAAAATTACCCTCAGACTCCTTACAGCGAAATCGCCTCAGGGTATCTGAGGGTGATCAAAAGCGATTAATTGCTTGTTAAGGTTATTATATCCTTGTTGAAAGTCCCAGCGAAGGTATACATCACAAGACAAACTTCAATTCATGTCACAAAGTGAACAAGCGTCCCCCTTTGATAACACAATAAAAAGCTTAGAATGAAACCAATTCTACAAACCAACGCATTTAAAAATTAAAGAGAGAATAATAAAAGCTTCGGAGGTAAACCTTTATGGCCCAAACCCTTCTCAAAATAAAGTCTTGAAAGGCGCCAACCTTGATAAACTTCGCTTTCTCGAAGACTTGCTTCTTTTTTTATTTCTTGCAGATTTTGCAGTGATAAATCTCCAACTTTAGCAAAATCAAACTTTAAGCAATACTATAAACGCCGCAGAATTAAATTCTTTAAATTTTCAGCTCTTTTTCACGTTACTCGTCAATTCAGATACAAGCCAGGCAAGAAATAGCGTTACGAAAAAGATGGGGACGAGGTTGTAAACCTTAATGTAATTAGAAAGCTTAAGCACGCCCCACAGATAGGTCAAAAGCGAGCCAGAAACTAAGGAGGTGACCACGCCCCATTTATTAAACTTCTTATAATGCAGTGCCAGTAAGATGGCTGGCCCAAAGGAAGCACCAAGGGCACACCAGGCATAATCGAGTACGTATCGGTAGATAAATTGGACCTTTAGAAGTGCAAAAACAATTGCTATAACTGCAATTAAAGCAATTATAATTCGGATAATTAGGACCATCTTTTTGTCTTCCAGCTTAATTCCGCGTTTCTCCAGAAGTTTTTTCAAAAGGTCATTAACAAAGGCTGTTGCACTGTACATTAACTGAGAATCTGCAGTGGACATAATGGCAGCAGTAATCGCAGATAGGGCTATACCGGCTATTATAGGATGTGTATATATTCTTACAAAAGTAGGCATTGCCTGTTCGGGATCACTTAAATCCGGAATTAAGGCTCTTGCGATGATACCAATTATAACAGAGCCAAAAAAGGTTATTATGCCCCAGGTGAAGGCTATCAGAGCGGCCTTTTTAGCCTCTTTTACATTTTTTACCGTAATGTATCTTACAACGTAATGTGGCATTCCTATATATCCTAAGGAAATGCCGAGTTCGCCGATAATAAATCCCAAAGCAAAGTGTCCTGTATTATCTATCCATGGATTACCCAGCCCGGTCCCATAAAGTTTTGAAGCAAGCCCTGAAAAGCCGCCTGCTTTAATGACGCCCCAAATTGGAAGAATTGTAAACAAGGCAGTCATTAAAAGGCCCTGTAGCAAATCTGTCCAGCATACTGATGCATACCCACCCATAAGAACATAAGCACCTACGATGATTCCCCCTATAAGTATGCCCATTTTATAAGAGGCTATCCCCATACTATCCATAGTTTTTCCCGAACCCACAAACTGAGCTATCACATAGGAGGTAAAAAAGATGATTATGATCACCGAGGCAATTCCTCTTATCAAAAAAGTATTATCACCAACCTTATCAGCAAGGAAGTCAGAAACGGTATAAGAACCCAGTTGACCAGATTCTTTGCGCAATTTCTTGATAACCAGGATGGCGCTCAGAAAATAGCCGAGAAGGCAACCAAGAGCAGCCCAGAGGGCTCTCATCCCGTGAATATAACCATAACCTGAAAGACCAAGCATTACCCAGGCACTCTCAGCGGAAGCTGAGGCAGAAATCGCGGTCACGAGAGCACCTAAGCCTTTACCCGCTGCAATAAAATCTTCAAATTTTTTCGAATACTTGAGATCTGCAATGTACCCTATGACAAGGAGAACAACAAGGTAGATAATAAAAACTATTAAAACTACGAGGCTATTCATTGGGATCCTCCTTAAGGTAGGATATTAGAATGATCGCCCACATGAGCAAAGAGGGAAGTAAAAACACGAGCGCAAAGTTAATGATATGTTTTGAAACCATAAAATCCTCCTTTTTAAACAAACTTTAAGGGCCTACCGAATAGGAAACCCTGCATAAATTCGATTCCAAGTTTCAAAGCAAATTCATAGTCTTTGTTATTTTCCACGCCTTCTACGATTAACTTAGAGTTTATCTTTTTTGAAAAATCAAAAATTGTCTTCAAAAGTTCCTGTTTCACCGGATCTTTATGTATGTTTTTAAATAAAACTCTGTCATATTTGATATAATGTGGATTCAGTGAGGCTACCCTTTCAAGGGTAGAATATCCTGTACCAACATCATCTACAGCGATCTCAAAGCCCAGTTGTTTTACTACCCTCTTAAGGATATCAAAATAAGCCTCGTTTTCTTCTGAGCTGTATGATAAGAATTTTTCTGTCAACTCTATGACTACGAAGTTAGGAGAAATTTTGTAATTATTTATCTTATCCCAAAATTCATCTGACAGAAGCACCGTAAAAGATGGCGGTGAAAGATTAATAAAGAGCCTTTTATTATCCAACTTCTTACTTTTCTGGGCAAAATTAAAAAACATATCGATGGCATTTAAAGCACAAACTTTTTCCAGATCTTTTAATAAGTTAAGACTTTCTGCCAAAGCAAAAAGTGCTTCCGGTTCATTGTATCCCGACCCCAGAGACCCCCTCGCAAGGGCTTCAAAGCCAAATATCAGTTTTTCCTTAACATTTACAATAGGTTGGAAAACAAAACTAATGTCCCTTTGCTCAATCATCCTAACAAGAGCAGACCTCTTGTCGTAATCTTCTCTTTCCAAAATTTTTCTAGCCTCATATTTTAATTTATCTATTTCTCTTGCAACTTGCCTTTCACTCCTTATAGTTGGTGCAGATTCTATTATCCTTTCAATGACCAAAACAATGGGATTTGGAGCATTTAGTTTTTCCCTCCTGATGTAATTATTGAGCCTCTGTTGCAACTCCTCTCTTATTATTTCTCTGTTCCTCTCCAAAAACTCTTTATCAATCATTATTTGACCTTTTGTATCGAAAACAAGGAGGGCCAGGGCTTCGCCTCCCGGTGATAGAGAGGCTAGGATGTACTCTTCGATTCCAATTTTGCTTAAAAGAAGCCTTAATTTAGAAGCAGCTTCATAAAGAAGTTGATCGAGATGCTGAAAGGTTAATATCTTCTCCAATTCTTCCCCATTTAGTATGGTGATGTAATAAAAGGCTACAGGAAGTCTTCGATCCAAAATTTTTGATATATCCTTGTAAAAAAGATCAATCAATGGCAAACCATTCACATGATCATAGAGGGCACTTTTTAGCTTCAAATATTCTACGTTCAGATCCACATTTAACTTAGGGTTCATTTTGCCCTTTCTTTCAGAATTTCCTCAACTCTGTTTATAAGCTCATTCGGTAAAAAAGGCTTTACAATGTAGTCCTTGACGCCTTCTTTCAAGCCAATGAGCTTATCTTCTGCATCAGCCCTTGCGGTTACAATTATAACTGGGATCTCTCGGTATTTTTCGCTACCTCTTATCATCCAAAGAAAATCCCATCCATCAATTTGGGGCATCATAATGTCAAGTATTATAAGGTCAATTTTTACCTTCTCGAGAGTAGAAACTGCCTCTTTTACATTTTTAGCAGTGTATACCTCGTATTTGCTTTTTAGGATATCTTTAATCAATTCGAGAATATCGGGTTCGTCATCAACCACGAGAATCTTCCTCATCACAGGCCTCCGTTAATGGTAAATAGACCTCAAATTTAACGCCATTCTCGCTATTTAAAGCTCTTACAAATCCTTTGTGGAGTTCAACGGCTCTTTTTACAATGTATAGTCCAAGTCCAACGCCACTTTTTTCCTTTTTAGTCCCGTGATTTACCTGGTAGAAGGGCTCAAATATTTTATTTAAGTCCGATTCCGGGATCTTAGGGCTTGTGTTAAATAAACTTATTTTGAAGTAACGTTTATCTCCAATCTTTTCAGGAGTGGTTTTAACTTCTATTAGACCGCCATCAGGCGTAAATTTTATGGCATTAGAAATCAAATTTTCGATGATTGAACGCAACTGATCATAATCAGCACAAACTTCCTTAGCTTCAAATTCATTAATTAACCTCAGGTTTTTTTTCTTGATCTCATTATGAAAGTTTTCTTTCACTTCTGCAAACACTTTTTCTATATCGATTCTTGAGAGGTTGGCCTTTATATTTTCCATTGCCATTTTAGAACTATATAGCAGTTTTTTTGTCTCCTCTTCGAGTCTATTTAAATTTCTGGAGATAATCTCAAGAGCCCTCATTTGCTCTTCGGACAAAGGTCCCATATTTCCAGAAAGCAAAAGTTCTACATAACCCTTACTCGCTGTGAGAGGAGTCCTCAGTTCATGTGAAATATTTGCTAATATTTCATCGCGAGCCCTATCTCTTGCTTCGAGCTCTTCAACCATCGCTTTTAAATTATAAATATAGGTGTTAATCGATTCAAGCATCGAATTCATCGTATCGGAAAGGTACATGATTTCATCGCCTGAATTTATAAAAGCTCTAACCGAATAATTACCGCTTTGCACGGACTCGGCGATCTGTTTTAATTTCTCAATGTTACTTACAAACCGCCCCATCAGGAGATTATCGATAAGTAAAGTGCTCAAGAACAATATCGAGTAGATAAACAATCCAAAAATAGCGATGAATCTTCTATATTGAAATTCCTTTTCCCGTGAAAAACTATATAGGATGCTATGGATATTTCGCCCGGTTTCGTTTAGAACAGGAACGAGAACATAATATTCTTTGTCCAGTTTATCTTTGATTTCAAAGCTTTTAATAAGGCGCGGTGATAGGGGCAAGTCTTCATTTCCCCTCTCCTTGGAGAACAATTGGGTGGTTGAGAAGACCATATTTCCAAGTGAATCAAAAATAACGATTTTAGATAAATCCGGTATAGAATTTAAAACAAGGTTTATTTTTTCAGCAAATCGTAAGGGATTTGTAGAATAATAATCAAGATAAGTTTCGGAAACCTCTTTAAAGGTTAACTTCACATAGGAAAGGGCATTTCTTTTCATATTTTGACTAAAAAATCTACTTGCCAATAGGAACAAAATCGAAATCAGCAGGGCATAAAGAACAGAAAAGGTTATACCAAAGGATGAAAGCAGTTTTACCCTTATGGAACGGTATTTCATTTCCGTTTTATTTTACTAAGATATATTCGGCCGTCTATCGACGGTGTCCATTCAATATCTCTCTTCGTTCCAAAGTAAGTGCGCTCGAACGTTATTGGGCAGAAGGGCATATCTCTCATTATGATCCCCACAGCCTCACTCACCATTTGAACCCTGACTCTGGAATCTGCTGTTCTCATAGCCATTTCGACCAAAGAATCAACAACACTATTAGCATAGGAAGATCTGTTAGAGATTCCAAAGGATGTTGCCTCCTTCGGACTGTGATAGTAGTTCAGCAAGTGTGAAAATCCTATACGGCTCTCAAAAACCACAGCAGCAAGGTAAAATTGAAATTTTTTAGCCTTTACCTTCTCCCAGAATTCAGGAGAGGGGAGGGGATTACCTCTAACATTCAACCCAGCCTCTTGCAGTTGGCTTACAATCCTATCCCCCAAAGGTTTAACTGCACGTCCATAATATAGAAGGTAAGGGGTTTGATTATTGTACTTCTGAAAGATTTTTCTTGCTTTAACTGTATCGTATCCCAAAGGGGGAAGATCCCTTATATATTCTACTATACTTGGCGGAAATATCTGATTTGCTGATGAAGCAAGGTTTTTATAGTAATCCTTGATGAGTTCTTCCCTGTTTATGGCCATTGAAACCGCATGGCGAAATTCGAGTTGATCAAAGGGATACGTTTTAAGATTAAAAGTAACACCCCTTAC
>Ga0308421_1000153_pt1 | contig 40857 bp, 45 predicted proteins | sample HotsprSampleMS60_FD_203673 | JGI IMG/M metagenome (GOLD analysis project Ga0308421, IMG submission 203673) | Hot spring phototrophic mat microbial communities from Mushroom Spring, Yellowstone National Park, Wyoming, United States - 20090730_MS60 ...
GATAACCATCCTTTTCAAAGAGTTCGATGGTAAAGTCTTTAACTTCCCTAAGTGCCAAATCCAAAACTTTATTTAAGGCTTTTTTGTTGTTGGGGGTTGAGGGAATTGAAATTAGGGATTTGGTTAAAGATAAAATTTTGTGCGGCATAGAAAATATCAAATCAAAGATCCAAGACACTGAGCATGTTTAATTTTTGAAAATAAAAATTTTTCTGGCTTAAATATTTTATAATAACTTTGTTTTTTAAGATTTTTTAAAAAACCACTCATCCAATATTTTTTTGATTTTACAATTGATCCTGAAAATACTATCGCTTGTGGATTATAGTAAATTAGACTTCTAAATATTGTCTTAGCTAAGTATTTTTCAAATCTTTCTTTAAATTCCCTTGATTTAAAAAAATCTTCTGGTTTTAATTTATTTTCAAATTTTTCCAATAGTTTATTGATTACACGACCCGAAAAAATCTCTTCAATCTCAATCTCTTTATTTTCATAAAAAAAAGTATCAAGACCAATTTCACCGGCTAAAAAATTATACCCTGTAACTAAATTATTATTTTCAATATAAACAACTCTCAAACCCGTCCCTAAATTTACAAAAAGAAAACTATCGTACCTTTTTCCAAAACCGAATTTTTTTTCTGCCTCGGCAGAAGCAACCACATCATTCTTAATAATAATTTCTTCGGCTTTAATTTTTTTCAAAAATTGATAAAAAACAGGTTGAGAAAAATTTTTAAACTGGCGCCATTTTAAAATTTTTCCTTCTTTTACCCAACCGTTTATTGCTACTCCAACTTTTTTAAAATTAAAGTCACTTACCCATCTTATTATTTTTTCTATAAATAAAATTAGTTCATTAAAATCATTATTTAAAAAAGAGGATTTTTCTTGAAGTTTATTAATTATTTTATAATCTTTATCGTATATAACAACATCAATCTTTGTCCCACCAAAATCAAAAGCTAAATAATAATTATTATTCATAAGCGATAAAAAAGAAAGGTTTTTTTTCAATGTCGTCTACTAAATAAACTGGCTGTAATTTTATATTTAATCTTAAAATATCAATATAATAATGAAGCATAAATTTGTTTTTGTTTTTATAAAACACTGTCATTGCGTGATGAGGTAATTTATTAATTTCCCTATTTATCGGCAAAAGACCAATTCTTTCTGGTTTTGGAGAAACAGATAACCATAAGGCATTAGGGACTTCTTTTTCTAAAAAATTAAGAATATCTCGTGTTTTTAAATAAGAAAAATAGTTAATAATTGCTTTATGAGTTTTTTCTTGTAATTTTTTTCGTTTTTTGTTTATTTCTTTATCTTTTGTCTCTAAATTATCATTGTAAACATCCATTAAAAACAAAATATTTTTTGTCTCTGGATTAACAATGTGAAAAATTGACGGAAAAGCATTTTTGTATTTTTTGATAAAATCCTCATCTTTTTCTAAGTATTTTTTCTTAAAATTAATTATTTGTTCTTTGTATATATTTTTAAAACCATCGTAAGTTTCCAATTTATCAAGAGGAATAATTTTTATAAAGCTTTCAAGATTAAGTTTTTCTATAATTTTCTTAAGAAACTGGTGATATGTTTCAATATTTTTTCTTCTTATACCAGTAAACTTACCAAAACAACCTTCAGTAATGATATAAACAATTGCTCCGGGATTATAAATTTCTTTTATGGTTAAAACGAAATTTTTTAATTGATTGAGAACTAGCGCATCTCCCATATCAGGCGCAGTTCTTATTGTTTTTAAAATTAAAGGAACTTTAAAGGGAAAACCTAAAAGTGTAAATTTGACAGGTTTTTTATTTTTGGTAAAATATTTTAATTTTTCAATCCAATATTTTTTATAATTCAAAACATATTCTTTTTTTCCAAATAAGAAATTATCATCTAAAAAAACATCAAAAATTTTTTCCTCAACACTATTTCTTTTTGATAAATTTGAATTTGGTTTTTTCATAGCACTTAAGAGGTTTTTTATTTCTTTCCAATCAATAATTTTTGGCTTTAAGAAATTTTTTATAATTTTTTTATTTGATAAATCTTGAAATTCAACAAATGGAAAAACAACTGGATTAGATTTCATTTTTATTTTTGTATAACAAATAATGCTTTATTTCCATTATATACTATTTTAAATTGATTGGGTGACTTCGATGCTTCAATAAATGGGATGTATCCTTGAAAATCTCTTTGTTTATCATAAATAGCCAAGCCATGCATCGGATTTCTAGTCTGGCCCTTGTACCTTATTGGATGGGGCAAAAAAGACCATCTTCTTTTTGATCGTGTCACCCCACCATAAACTCTTGTCTCTGAGTCATACTCGGGATACGAGTTTAACTTATCATTTTGCCTAACATAATCACCTGCTGACTCTCTTAGTCCCATTATAGTATTAAAATGGGCTGTTAAATCTATTATGAAATTTCTTAAATCTTCTCTTATTTTAAAAACATCTTGTGGTTTTTGTAATTCTTTTAAAATTTCTTCAATATTATATAAATTCCATGTATCAGGCGTCATACATTCTAAAAAAATTCTCATTCTTATAAATTCAGGAGAATTTATTCCCTCTTGTAAAGAATGAATTATTTCTTCTCTTTTTTTTTCAAATAAAGGTTGATAATAAGCTTCAAAATTTTCTCCTAAAGGATTTCTTACACTTTCAGTTAATGTTCTAATTTGTATGGTATCTTTTGCCCCCAGATGTTTTAAATATTCTTTAGCTATCTGATGATTTAGACTTAAAACTTCTGGTGAAAAACCAAGAAATTCTTGATGTAACTCTGAAGATTCATCGATTATAATCAATTGAGAATTTACCCCAATTTGTTTTCCAACCTTAATAACAGTTGTCCAGTATCTTAGCATTTCTAACTCAGCAAAATCTATGACATTATCTGGTGAACCAGTTCTTAATGGAGATTGGGTTTTCGATAGGGCATAATAGATAACGAAATTAACTCCTTCTCCCACGGCTTTTTGAACAAAGTCAATTATGTCTTGCTCTGAGGGTTTATAACTATCCTTTCCGGTTGCTAATAAAGGTTTTACCAACTCTGCATACCACATTGAAGCTGCACGAATTTGGGGATCTTCTGAAAATCTTAATGATCTTGGCAATGAGTCTCTTTTTCCTAAAGGAACAACTTTTTTATCTCTCCCCATAAAAGAAATTGTTGTTTCTTTGTTTTCAATTCCTGTTTGAATTAAATTAACATAATCATCTAAAGGTAGAGGTGCAAAAGTAGACAAACCAAATTCGATGGCTTTTTTTCGATATTCTAATAAATTCCTATCCGATTCATTTTGAAATAATGATTCTGGCCCTCTCGACATAATTAAAACTAATTAACTTTTAATTTTTATTAAATTTACGCCCACTCAAAAAAATAACTATTGATAATTTAACTAATCATTCCATATAACAAAAAAACCCGCTTTTTTTGGCGGGAGTATTTTTTATTTTGGTTTTATCAATCACTCATCCTCCCGCCATATTAAGCGGTAATAAGAATAAAGAGGATGACTGCAATTGATAAAACCTGATTTTTCATAGTAATAATGAGATATTATAACAAATATTTTTTTCAATGCAAGGGGAAGTTTAAAAATCAACCCAAACCTCTTTATCCCAAAAAAACCTTAATTTATAAAATCTCTTGACAAAATATAATACATTTTGGAAAACAGTTTAACAAAATGATAAGATAAACCAAAGAAAAAAATATCTTATTACCTATCCTGGGATTAATCAAAAAAATAAAATCCCTTTGATTCTTTTTGGATTTTTAGATTAATGAAGAATCATTTCTTCCCAACAAATAAATCCAAACCGGAAGAAAATATAAACTTATGTTAAAAATTTTTTCTTTTTTTAATTCTTCTTTGGTTAAAATCAGTGGTTTTGAAGAAGAAAATCGCTGTAAAAATCTTAAAACACCTTTTAAATCTTTTTTATCTATCTTCTCTTTAAACTTTATTTCCACTGGTATTTTTTCCTCTAAAACCAAATCAACTTCGTTTTGCCTTTCTTTCCAAAAAAAGGAAGAAGAAGAAAAAGAAACGACTAAATTTTCCACGACTTTGCCAAAAAAATAAGGTTGATAAAATCTTTCTTTATTGATTTGATAGACAAAATTAGTTGAACTTAAATATATTTTTTTTAACTTCCTCTCAGAAACAAATCGACTGGAAGAATAGTTATAAAGGGTCCTAACTAAAAAAGCGCTTTTTAAATAAAAAATATAGTTGGCCACTGACCGTTGATCTCTACCCAATACTTCCCCCAAACGAGAATAATCAAGTAAAAAACCAGGATTAGAACCAATCAATTCTAAAATTGTTTTTAAAATGAAACTATCTTTTACTTTAAAAAGCGGGGCAATGTCTCCAAAAACTATCTTTTCTAAAATTGATTTTGAATATTCTCTTATTTTAAAATCCTCTTCCTCATTGACAATCTCGATAAATCCTCCATTTTTTATGTAAGAAAAAAAACGTGGTAGCAATTTTTCTTTTTTAAGGTAGATCTCTTTGGCTTGATCAAAGTCCCAAAGGTCTTCAAACTCGATTTTTTCTCCCAAAAAAGTAAGATACTCAGAAAAGCTTAAAAGCGGTAAAACAAACTCATAAACCCTTCCGGCCAAACTTTCTTTGACTCCTTCATAAATGCTCAAACTGGCTGACCCAGAAACAATAAATTTTATATTTGGATAAAGATCATAGTAAACTTTTAATTGATTTTGAAAGTTATTTAACTTTTGAATCTCATCCAAAAATAAATAGATTTTTTTCTCTTTTAGAATATCTTTTCCCAAAACTAATTCTGAATAATTTTTCAAAACTTCATCTAAAGAAACATTGGCTTCGTCAAAAGAAAAGTAAAGAATATTTTTTTTATTGACTCCGTTTTTTAAAAGATAATCGATTAATTGATATAAAATCGTTGTCTTGCCCACTCGGCGAATGCCATAGAGTAAAATAATCTGACGCGTATTTAAGAACTTAACCAAAGAATAAAATAAATCCCTTTTAAAAGGCTTAAGATACATCTCTTCAACCTTACCTTCCTCCCACCAACGATTAAATGTAATTAAATTTAACATACAATTACATTGTAATGTAATTAATTTAAAAGTCAAGCAAAAGTTATGCCTCCCTTAAAACATTACCGAAATCCTTCTTTTTTATACAATAAAAAAACCTCTTTTTAAGACAAGAGGCAAAGTTAAAGTGGGGTAAAAGAAAAAGTAATAATTTTGATTTGCTTTGTTATTAACCATAAATATTTTATATAATATAAAAACAAAATTTCAATAGATATTTAGCTAGATTAAATCTTTATGCCTCTTGCCATAATTGGAATGTCCAATAGCGGAAAAACTTACTGGTCAAAAAAACTGGAAAAAGAAAAAGGTTACTATTATTTTGGCTGTGATGATTATATTCAAAAAAAACTTAATTTTAAATCAATGGAAGATTTAAGTTGCTGGCTTGGATTTCCTTATGAAAAAAACTATCAAAAAAATAGTCAGCTTTATCTTCAATATGAAAAAGAAGCCGTTGAAATGGCTTTAAAATTAATTGAAAATAATAAAAATAAAAAAATAGTCATTGACACCACTGGCAGCATTGTTCATTTACCCCTTTATTATCTTAAAAAATTATCGTCAGCGGCTAAAATCGTTTATCTTAAAATTGAAAAACAAGCAGTAAAAAAAATGGTCAATCTTTATTTCAACAATCCAAAACCAGTAATCTGGGGTGATTTTTTTAAAGAAGAAAAAGACAAAAGCCCAATCGAAAATCTTAAAGAAAATTACCCGCGCCTTCTTAGCTTTCGTCAAAAACGTTATCAAAAATTTGCTCATATTACTTTGGATAGTTTTCAAATAAGAAATAATAATTTTTCAACCGATGATTTTTTAAGAATGATAAACTTAGAAAATGATTAAATACACAGGAACTCGCAGTCTAAAAAATAAGAAAATTCCTTTTTCTCAAGCCATTTTAAAAACAACCGATGAAAATGGCGGCCTTTACGTTCCAACAACCATCCCGCATCTTAGCAAAAAAGAAATAAAAAAACTTCTTCCTCTTTCTTACCAAGAGTTAACCTATCAGGTTTTTAAGCTTTTTGATGTTGATTTTGAGGAAAAAGAGTTAAAAAATTTAATCAATCAAGCCTATGCCGATAATTTCGACACCAAAGAAATCATTAAACTTTCTCAATTAGATGAAAATACTTATTTGAATGAACTTTTCCACGGCCCAACCGTTTCTTTTAAAGATTTGGCTCTTCAAATAAAACCACTTCTTTTTTCCAAAGCCTTGGAAAAAAATAAAGAAAAATTAGACTATCTTATTTTAGTAGCAACCTCAGGTGATACCGGATCAGCCGCTCTTTCTGGTTATAAAGACAAAAAGAACATTAAAATTATCGTTATTTTTCCCAAAAATGGAGTCTCTTCAATTCAAAAATTATCGATGACGACTTTTGAGGGAAAAAATCTTTCTAGTTTTGAAGTTGAAGGAAATTTTGACGAGATTCAAAAAATAGTAAAAAATATTTTCAATGATCTTCAATTTAATCAATTTTTAAAAGAAAAATACAAAACGGTTTTATCTTCAGCCAACTCTATCAACCTTGGCCGATTAATCCCTCAAATTGTCTACCATCTAAAAGCCTATTTTAATCTGGTTAAATTAAAAAAAATTAATTTCGGTGATAGAGTCGATTATGTTATTCCAACCGGTAATTTTGGCAATATTTTAGCCTCTTTTTATGCTAAAAAAATGGGTCTTCCAATAAATAAATTAATCTTGGCCAATAATATCAACAATTCCTTAACTTTTGCTTTTAAAAATGGTCTTTATCAAACAAAAGAAAACATCTTAAAAACCATTTCTCCTTCAATTGATATTGTGGTTGCCAGTAACTTTGAAAGATTGCTTTTTCATTTAAATCCCAATCCAAATACAATAAAAAAAATGATGAATAAATTTTTAAAAACAAAAACCCTTAAACTTCCTAAAAAAATTTTTCAAAAAATAAAAACTCTTTTTTATGCCAACTACTCAACCGAAGAAGAAACAAAAAAAACCATCAAGGAATGTTTTTTTAAGAAAAAAATCCTTATCGATCCCCACACCGCCGTTGCCTTAAATGTCTATCAAAAATATAAAAAAGAATTCTTGCCCAAAGTAAAAGCTATAATCGCCTCAACCGCCGCGTGGTATAAATTTCCTCAAGCAGTTTACCAAGCTATTTTTGAAAAAGAAGAAAAAGATGATTTTAAAATCATCAATTTTTTTAAAAACAAAATAAAAGATCTTAAAATTAACCCAGAAATTTTAAATCTTCCAAAAAAACCAATCCGTTTTAAAAAAGTCCTTCCCAAAAATGAGGAAAAAATTAAGGAAGAAATTATCAATTTTTTAAATACTTTTTAAAATTTTTCTCTTAAAGCAATCGCCTCAATCTCAATCAACGCTCCTTTTGGTAAAGATGCGACACAAACCGTGCTTCTTGCTGGTTTATGAAAAGAAAAATATTGACCATAAATTTCGTTGACTTTTTGAAAATCATTGATATTAGTTAAAAAAATGGTGGTTTTTATCACTTTATCTAAAGAAGAACCGGCTTCTTCCAAAATATTTTTCAAATTTTCTAAAATTTGTTTGGTTTGATTTTCAATGCCTTGGACTAAATTAGAAGTTTTTGGATCAATGCCAATTTGACCGGAACAAAAAATCAATTTATCAACAATTAAAGCCTGTGAATAAGGCCCAATTGCCGCTGGTGCTTTTTTACTGTTAATAATTTTTATTTTTAAATTGTCATTTTGCATTTTGAGTTTTGATTTTTAATATAATTATACTATGCGCCGCGGGATTGCTACTTTTGGTTTAGACCATGGTCGCTGTCCCCCTTGGCTTTTTGAGCGGATGGTAAGACTGGCTCGTTCGATTGTAATTTTGATGGTTGAGTACTTTGGGCCGGAAACCTTTTTAGAAAGACTTTCCGATCCAGTTTGGTTTCAATCATTTGGGACAGTTTTAGCTTTTGACTGGAATGCTTCAGGATTAACAACAACCACTTTAGGCGCTTTAAAAACAGCTCTTTTTGGTTTAGAAAAAGATTTGGGAATTTTTTTGGCCGGTGGCAAAGGCAAAACCTCAAGAAAAACACCGGATCAGATTTTACAGAAGGCAGAACTAGCCAATCTTTCTTTTTTACAAGCGGAAAAATTAACCTTTCTATCGCGGCTAACCGCCAAAGTCGACTCAGCTCTTCTTCAAGACAACTTTCAAATTTATCACCACTCATTTTTGTTTACCAAAAAAGGCCATTGGGCCGTCATCCAGCAAGGAATGAATACCGATATTAAAAAAGCCCGCCGTTATCACTGGTATTCAGAAAGAGTTATCGATCCAACATTAGAGCCGCATCAAGGGATTCAATCAGAAGTTATCTTACCAAAAGTTTTAAATTTAACTTCAAAAAAAAGTTTGGCCAATCGGGAAGGCATTATTAAAATCGTTTCTGAGAAAAAAACTTTGCAATCTCATGTCATAAAATTAATCCAAAAAACAAACGAAGGTGAAAAGCAACTTACTCTTTTGAATCTAACTAACAATGAGTTTTATTCCCATCCGGTTTTGCAAGAAACCTTTACTCCAAGATTAGAAAAATCAATTCAAAATCTTCTTCAAAAAGATAGTAGAAGTTTAACGGACGTATTGATGACAGAAAACGTTGGTCCAAAAACTATAAGAGCCTTGTCATTAATCTCTGAATTGTTAACCGGAGCCAAACCCTCGTTTGAAGACCCAGCCCGTTACAGTTTTGCCTTTGGGGGAAAAGACGGCATCCCCTACCCTGTTGACAAAATCACATATGACAAAACGTTAAATGTTATTGAAAAAGCAATCAAAAAAGCGCAACTATCACCTCAGGAAAAAGATGAGGCGCTCAGGAGAATGGAGGAAAATGTAAAAATTTGATTTTAGTTTGATTTTCAAAAATTTTTTGGCAAAAACAACTCTTTTAAATAACAAACAATATCAACTCAATAATTAAACTATTAAATAAATTATTCAAGCCGCACGTTAATTTGTTCTTTTAAGATATTTTCATGTGATTGAAGAGCATCTATGATAATATTAGAAACGTCTTTTTCAGTTAAATTTCCGATGGCCATGATCCCTAATGAAGCTGCAACAATACATAGATTAGGCTGCTCAACTTCTGGTTGAATCTTAAACCTTTTAGAGAGTAATTTTATAATTTCTCTAAATTTAGGATTTTCGGGAAAAAGATCATGATGTTCTTCTAATCTTAAATTCAAATATTCTGGTTGAGGTGCTCTTCTTCTATTTAAAACGCTCAAAGAAAACTGTTTTTCTTGTTCATCATTTTTTGGCTGACTCATAGGTAAATCACAACATCCAAGAAGAGCTATGGCAAGTGCTTGTATATATTTAGTCAATTGCTGTTTTTCATTATCAGTGATACTTCCTTCAGTGATACTTCTTAAAGCATTAGATAAATGTCCAAGTAATAATTTATATCTAAGCGGACTCAGTTGTTTAGAGCCTTCATCTTTATTTGTGGTTTTTGTCATTTCTAAAGTATAGGGGCCAAAAGAGTAACGAAACTCTAGAATATTGCTCATATTAATTTTGATATTTACAATATTATATTATTATAATATAATATTATAAAATCTAACTTTTAATTTTTAAAACCGGCCAAAAAAAAGTTGCTATATAGATAATGGGAAGAACTAAGGAAGTAATATAAAAAGCAATTCTTCCCAAATTTGGTCTTATATATTCAGCAATTCTTATAAAAATCACAAAAACCATAAACCACCAAACCAAAAGTCCAAAATCTGGCAAAAAGGGGCGCATAACATTATTATCAAAATTATCCAAACGATACCAAGAAAGCCATTCGCTTGATTTTCTAAAAACCACATGAAGAAATACAAGAAAAAAAGCAATTCTTACCCCTCGATATTGCATCTTCCACCATTTTTGGCGACCAAAATAATTCATTGCTTTTTCATTTGAAATAAAAAATATAAATGTTAAAACAAAACTTGCTAGTAAACCAAATATGAAAGCTAGATTTAAGCCATTAAAAAATGAACTTAAAGGAAACTTTTCCGGCAAAAAAAATAAAGAAACAATAATATGGAAAAAAATCAAGAAAAAACTTACAATGCCTGTTTCTTTTCGATACTTAAGATAAGGATCAGGAAAAGAAAAAATTCTACTTGCAGGCCCCAAAAGAAGCACAATTCCTAAAAGAACAAAAGCAACTGAAGAAAGAACTTTATTTAAAATATAAAGATTAAAATATCCATAACGATAAAAATTGTAAAAAGAGTTTATAAGTATTAAAAATAAAGAAAAAATTAAAACTTTTAGATATTGAATAAATGTTAAATTAATAATTTTAATTCTCATTTATAAATATTTAACAATTAATTTTAAAATAAAAATTTTATCATCATTTTTAAAAAAGTCTAAAACGGTTTTATAAGAAAATTCCTTATAGAAAAAATTAAATGGCATTAATTTTACCTCTCAGATTTATCTTTATACATTTTATCAAAAAAAATTTAAAAGTAAAAAAACTTTTCTTTTTTGACAACGGAGTTGTCAATCGACTGCAAGGATTTTTTGAGTTTGAAGAAATAAAAAGGAACAATTTTTTAGGCAGGCTTTTTGAAAGTTTTATTTCCAAAATCTTTACCAAAGCTGTCTTAACGATATTAAAAACCCACTTTATTATTTTCGCGATTATCAAAATCATGAAATTGATCTTATCTACAAAAGAGGCAATATCGTCATCCCCATCGAAACCACCTCTTCCTTTTCTATTCCCCCAAAAAAATTAACCAACTTTAAAAAACTTTTTGCTCTTAACCCAAACATTCGCTATGGATTAATATTTTATTTAGGCGAAGTAAAAACTTTTTTTATTAAATCAGATTCGCCCGATTTAATTGGTGCCTCGTCAAGGCGAAGGCGGAGAGAGTGGGATTCGAACCCACGTGAGCCAAAAGGCTCAAGGGTTTAGCAAACCCTCGCTTTGGACCACTCAGCCATCTCTCCTTTTTTATTTAATTTTAATATTTTACACCATTAAAAAATATTTGTAAAAATATGATTTTAATTTAAAAATATTTTTGTTATATAATTTGAATATGATTGTTCATCAAAGTTATATTTTTTTAATTCTTAAACTTATTGCCATAGAAATATTAACATTATTTTTATATCTATTGATTCGACTACCTAAAACCATAATTATTCTGCCTAATTCATCAGTTTCTGAAAATATATCCTTAAACTATATTACAATTATTTATTTTGTTATTCTATCATTAATCCAAATTATTTTTACATTAAAAATAACCTTAGAATGGGCCAATAATACTTATGAAATAAGAGATGACTCAATAATCCATCGTCAGGGAATTTTTAACATCAAAGAAGATATTTATACCCTAAGAAGCTTAAGTTCAGCAACAGTTGAACAAAGTATTTGGGGCAAAATATTCAACTATGGAACAATAATTTTATATAGCCCAATCCATAAAACAAATTATTATCTTATAAATATACAAAATCCTAAAAAAGTTGTTCAAACATTTTATGATAATATCGAAGATACAAAAAAATCTGAAATAATACGAAAAAAGGTTTAATTAATCTTAAATCTCCAAATACATTTTTATATCATCAATATATTGACCACGGTATAAGATACTTTTGGGTAGACAGCCAGCTTTTTGGAAACCTAATTTTTTATAAAGATTTTGAGCGTTAATGTTTATAGAAAAAACATCTAAAACCACCATTTTTAATCCAGGGATTTTCTTTTTTGCTTCCTCAATTATTGTCTTCCCCAACTCATACCCTATTCCCTCCCCCCGAAATTCTTTTTCTACCGATATTCCAAAAGTCCCAACATGTAAAGATCTTTTTCTGTGTGATTTGTTTCTATCAACATTGGCCAAACCAACTAATTTTTCCTTATAAAAACAACCTAAAACCACCTTATCACCCATCTCTATCTCACAAAACCATTTACTTAAAGCTTTCGCCTCCTCTTCTTTTTTTATTTCTTCACCAGAAAAAGTGATAAAAGTGTCTTCATAAGATAGTTTATTGATATAAAGGGTAAACTCTTCTAAATCCTCCCATTTAGGATAACGAATAATCATTTCTTTTCCTTTTTTACTGAAAAATTTTTTAACAATCTGGCCAGGCATAAACATAGATTTTGAATTTTTAATTTTTAATTTTAAATTTTTTTATGTGCCCCGAGGAGGATTTGAACCTCCACGCTTTTAAAAAGCACACGCTCCTGAAGCGTGCCTGTCTACCAATTCCAGCATCGGGGCTTTATTAAATTATTATAGCATCAATTAAACTCCTTAATGATCAATCACCTGGTTTTTAAAAAAAGACACAGTTTATATTTTTTGACTTGCTTTATTCTTTCGTTTTTTATCCGTTTTTATCCGTGTTAATTCGTCTTTTTTCTTTGTTAATTCGTGTATCCTCTTGTAAAAATCATTTGGGTGAAACCAAAGCTGGGTTGAGGTAATAATCTCAGTCGTCCGGTGACGATTAATTAAGTGAAGTTGAAATACCTTAAGGCTTTGTTCTATCTTATTGAAAAAAGTATTAAGTATTAAGTAGAAAGTATTAAGCGATTTTTTCTTTTTAATACTTAATACTTTATACTTTCTACTTAATACTTCTCTTGCATTCGGAAAAATATCAAATACCCAGGAATTTGCCTCCAAAAATCTCTCATAAACACTATCTTTGTTAACAATCGGCTTCATCTGTAAGATCTCATGGGCTACATACTCATTTCTTTTAAAATCAGGCACGGCCAAATCACTTTCATCAAAAAATAAATTAAGACAGACCTTATCTGGATAACATGTAACATGTAACTTGTAACGTTTAGTATAAAAACGATGAATTCCTAAAATTTTTGCCAAAATTATTGCTACAAATCGACCAGTAAACAGTCGATTTTTTGCGGTAATAATAAATAAATCAATATCATCATCTTTATCAGCATTCATCATCGCCAAAGAGCCGGAAAAACCGATAAGTTTAATCTGAGGGAAAAACGACAAGATCTTTAAATATAACTTTAATCGCCAGTTATGCAGTTTTTTTTGAGAAAAAAGATATCTCTTATTATATTTTTTAATTTTGAGATTTAAATTTTGAATTTTGAATTTTTTACTATACTCCCCTACAGTATCTTTAAGTATAACGTATAACGTGTAACGTATAACTTTTTTAAAATCTTTTATCTTTTTTATCTTTTTTTGACACTCTAAATCTTCTAATACTTCCTCTACTCTCTTTTTTGTCGTCTTTTTTCCTAAAAAAGTATAGATCTCCTCAAAATTAGGCGGGTAATCAAAAAAAGAAAAGTACCAAATTGTTTTTAAAACTTCGTCTTCCAAAATAATAACATTTTAGTTTATTAAAATCCCCTTGACAAGAAGAAGAAGAAGAAATATAATATAAAAATATGTCAGGAGAAAAACAACCACACACACCAGAAGAAGCGGTAATAAATAGAGTAGCAGAGGATTCGGGAGTTTCTCCACGAACGTTAAGAAGAATGTGTAACAGATATGGTAGAGGAACTTATGAAGAAGGCCTTGATCGAGAAATTAATCGAAGAAACACTTTATCTTCAATTAGAGATGAAATTGAAAGAAGGGGATTTATTGAAGGAGAGCAAGTAGGATAATTAATATTTGATTTAATTTATTTAAAAATTAATTTTACCACGTCTTACGTGGTTTTGCACCACTTATACTTGAATTTACAACTCACAACGTTTTCATGCTGAATTTTTTGTGCCTGCCGGCAGGTAGGTTTCAACATCCTAACAAGATCCTGAAACAATCCTGATATTCATAAGTACAAGGCTTAGATGACAATTTACCGCGTAAGTTTCCTGTTTAAGGAATTAATGTGTTATTTTATAGATTCCTGCCTAAGCAGGAATGACAAAATGTTCCCATGTCATTCCTTATCCTCCGATTCGGAAATTAAATCTCTATGGTCATTCCTTACTTGACCAGGAATCTATATAATTTCTACCTCTTTTTTATATTAAGGTGTAATTATATAGATTCCCGCTTCCGCGGGAATGACATAAATATCAACGTTTACACAATCTTTACACATTCATCATTCGCATAGATTCGCATTTCATTCGTAGACCGGCATCACACTTTCTTAACAAAAAGAATAAAAAAATTTTAAATTTTTATTTTTTAATTAGACTTAAGAAAAACTCCTGTATTACCAACCCCAAAAACCTCACCAGTCTCATCTGTCTTTTTAAACGCCAAGGTTGGACCAACAATCTAAAAAACCATTCCAAACCTAATCGACGAAGAAATAGTGGTGCTCGAGGGACCTTCCCTCCCAAAAAATCAAACGCTCCGCCAACGCCCATCACGACACAATTTTTAAATTTCTTTTTATGATGCTCTATCCAAAGTTCTTGATCCGGTGAGCCAAAAGCCACCAATACCAAATGGGGCTTATAATCAGCACTTATAGAAAAAATATTCTCTTCCTCTTCTTTTTTTGGATTTTTGATGTCTGAAATTCCCTCAAGGCCAAAAAACTTTGACTTTGGGTATTTTTTTTGGTAGCAATTGGCGAGTTTCTCTGCTAAATTTTGTTTCCCCCCAATAAAAAGCACCCGCAAGCGCATTTTTGAAGATAAAGTCAGAAGATCTTTCACCAAATCCACCCCTGGATATCTTTCATAAACCTCAACCCCAAGCAAACGGCCTGCTAAAATAATCCCAACGCCATCCACAATTTGAATTTGGGCTGTCTCAATAACCTTTTTAAATTTATCATTTTCGTAAGCAATAACTAAATTTTCCGGATTTAAAGAAACGATATGACAAAACTTTTTTGTTTTTTTGAGGTATTTTTTAATTTTCTCTAGGGTATATTTCTTATCTTGAGTGAAGATTTTAATTCCTAAAATTTTTTTTGTTTTATCAGTTGTCATAAAAAACTATAAGTTAAAAATAATCTTTAAATTTTTGTTATTTTTTTCTTTTTTGTTCAAATTTTTTGAATAAAAAAAATGCTTTTGAAAAAATAAAAACTTTAAAAACTGAAACTTTAAATCTTTAAAATAATAAATTATACTATATATATTCGAAAAATTTTTAATTTTTAATCGTCATTTTTAATTTTTATTTTTTATTTTTTAAATTTTTTTTACTATCGGATAGCTTCTTTAAACTGATCAAGATGCTCAACCGCCATTCCAACACCGCGAATCACACAATACAAAGGATCCTCAACCACAAAAGAAGCCACCCCCGTATGATAGGTAATAAACCGGTCAATATTGGTCAAAAGAGCTGTTCCTCCCGACAAAACTATCCCCCGATCAACAATATCAGCCGCCAGTTCCGGTGGTGCTTTTGATAAAACTTCTTTAATCCCCTCCAAAATTTGTTTTAGGGGTTTTTGAATCGCTTTGTTTATGCTTTTTTCGCCAATCTCCAAGATCTTTGGCAAACCTGTTTGGACATCTCTTCCTTTAACTTCCATTTTTCTTTCTTCTTTTTCGTTTGGGTCTAAAAAGGCGTTGCCAATTTTAAACTTTACCTCCTCAGCCGTACGCTCACCAACAATTAAATTATGTTCTTTGCGCATATAAGTTAAGATTGCCTCATCAATCTTGTTGCCAGCCACTCGGACCGTTTGATAAACCACCAACTGCCCCAAAGAAATAATCCCAATCTCCGTTGTCCCCCCACCCAAATTAACAATCATATGACCAGAGGCTTGAGAAATAGGAATCTTTGCCCCAATGGCCGCCGCTAACGGTTCTTCAATAAGATAAACTTCTTTTGCCCCCACTTGACGACAGGCCGAAACAACCGCTCTTTTTTCTACTTGCGAGGCTCCTCCCGGAATAGAAATTAAAACCTTCGGCCAAAAAAGCCTGCCTTTGGTGGCTTTTTTTAAAAAGTAAGAAATCATTGCTAAAGTTGTGGTATAATCGGCAATCACTCCATCACGCATCGGCCGAGCAGCAACGATATTCCCCGGTGTTCTTCCAATCATCTCATAAGCATCACTGCCAACGGCCAAAATCTTTTTGTTTTCCAAAGAATAAGCCACCACCGTTGGCTCATTTAAAACGATTCCCTCTTTTGCCACATAGACTAAAGTATTGGCCGTACCTAGATCAATCCCGATTTTTTTGGTAAAGAACATAGTTTAAAAATTAATAAACTTTTCTGTTGACATTATTATTAATTTATGATATAAAATAAATAATCACACCCCCGATTTATATCGGGGGGATTTTTTAATAAAAGATTTAATCCGTCTTACATTTAAAATAAAAATTCCTCTTTTTATCTGAGCGACTTCTTTACCCAAAGACCATTTTGTTGCCACTACAATTACTTGTTTATCTCTTTTCACCAACCGCTCGTATAAAGTAGCCATATCGCCATCACCGGTAAAAAAAATAAAGCCGTCATAATCATTCAGCATTTCAAAGCAATCCAAACCAATCTCTAAATCAAAATCACACTTTCTTTTCCAAATAACAATATTTTTATCTTTTACCGGTAAGTATTTTACCGGCTTGGTAATAACATAAAAACCTATTCGACGGGCACTTTTTATTTGGTTCGTAGAAGCTGGATGTTGATCGGTACCAAAATAAAAACGCATTTGCTTAATTTCTTCATAGTTTTTTAAATATTGATATAAGCGCTTCAAATCAATCTTCCATTTTAACTTTTCTTCCCAACCATGGACATTTGCCCAATCGACAAATACAGCCGTTTTTCCTTTAAGCTTTAAAATTTTATCCATAAAGCTTTAACTTATACAACAATTATAGTATAATATTTTGATATCTTTATGAAATATTTTTATCGATTGACGGTTTTTTCTACTTTTTTAGTCATTGTTTTTTTAATTATCGCCTACAGCCGCGGCTATCGAGTTAATCTTCAAAAAAAAACAGTCACGTCAACGGGGATTTTGGCCATCTCAAGTTTTCCCAAAGCCGCCAAAGTTTATCTCAATGGAAAATTAAAGGGAATAACCGATCTTAACTTAAATCTTGAACCAGGAGAATACCAAGTTGAGGTTAAAAAAGAAGGTTATACTTCTTGGCAAAAAAAAATAAAACTAAAAGGCGAACTGGTAATCACTTTAGACGCTTTATTATTTCCTTTAAATCCCTCTTTTTCTCCACTGACTAATTTGGGGGTTAAAAAAGCCTTCCCTTTAGATCAAACAGACAAAGTTTTACTTTATCTTGAAAAAAATGATCCAGAAAAAGATGGGTTTTATATATTAGATATTGAAAAAAAACCGATTGGCTTTTTTGAGCCTTTAAAGTTAATTTTTAAAAAAAGTCTTTTATCATCGGAAGAAGTTAATTTAGAAGAAATTTATTTTGATTTTTCACCCGACTTTAAAGAAGCAATTTTAAATTTAAAAGAAAAATCTTATCTTTTGTCTTTAGATCAAGAAAATCAAAATCTTTTTGATGTCTCAACCTCAAAACAAATGCTTATTGATGCTTGGCAAAAAGAAAAAGAAAAAAACACCCAAAAAATTTTGGAGACCTTTAAAAAAGATTTAGTTAAAATTGCTACCGATTCTTTTCACATTATCAGTTTTTCTCCTGATAAAACCAAAATTTTATATCAAGCCAAAAAAAATCTTACCTTACCAGCTTTTATTAAACCACCGTTGCCTGCCACCAATCAAACCGAAGAAAAAAGAGATTTAAAAAAGGATTATTTTTATGTTTATGACAAAAAAGAAGATAAGAATTATGAAATTAACCTAATTAACCTAATTGACCTAATTGCTAAAAAAAACAAAAAATTTCCCTCTAATTTAAGTTGGGAAGAAAAATTAGAAATTAGAAATTTTATTATGTGGTATCCGGATTCAAAACACTTAGTTTTTAATGAAAAAGGAAAAATCTCAATTCTTAATTACGATGGTAAAAATAAACAAGTAGTTTATTCCGGGCCTTATGAAAAAGATTTTTTTCTCGTCTCCTCACGAGGAAATCTTATTCTTTTAATTAACTTTAATCCAGAAAATAATCCGGCTCCAGACGTTTATGAGGTGGAGATTAAATAAATTACTCTACTTTTCTCACAGCAAAAACTAAAAGTCTTTTTAAAGTAGTTCCGGGCGGCCAACAAGTCTGAAGGGTTAAAAACTCTTTGTTGGTTTTTCGGGTAAGATACTCCACTTGCTCTGGGTCAACTATTTTTTTATCAATGACTTTATAAACAAAGCGTTGTCCTTTATAAAAAATATTCACCTCATCGCCTTTTTCCAACTTTCCCAAAAGATAAAAAACCGCATTATATACACCTAAATTCCAAAAATAATCAGTAGAGTGGGCAAAAAGAAAAATGTGCCCCCCCTCACCTGGAAAAGCCGTTCCTTGGGCATGAGCCACCCCTTTTTGTAAGGCGGGTAAATATATTTTTTCATCGGCTGGATCAACGTTGGCTAAAATTTTAGCATTGGCGGCAATTTTGGGAATCACAATCGAAAAATTTGGATCCACAGGAATTAATATTTCCTTCTGTTTAAAATTAATTGATTTAGCCAAAATACCTTTCGGACGTGAAATTTCTTCTATTTTTTTTATTTCTTTTGTAACAACATATTTTTTTCCAAGCTTTTGCTCAACAAAGTATCTTATCTCTTCAGAAACAGGAAGATAAAACGTTTTTCCAATCATAAAAAGAGAGGATAAAATTAAAAAATTTCCGATCGTACGCAAAATTAAAACCCGAAGATATTCACTTTTTTTTAGCCGATGAAAATGATGACGAATAAGATGTTTTTTTGAAAGTTTTGTATAACCCACAAATTATTTATTAATCTTAATTTTAATAATTTTTAATTTTTCATTGTCATTTTTAATTTTTATTTTTTATTTTTTAATTATATAGTGCCCTCGGTCCGACTCGAACGGACAGTCTTGCCCTTAGGACGGGCCTGCTTTATCCAATTAAGCTACGAGGGCTATGCCTCTTAAGTTTACAATTTATTGTCATTTCTTACCCTACAAATTGTAGGGCGAGCTCGACCAAAAATCTATAAAATGTCATTCCTGGCTTGACCAGGAATCTATATAATTTTAACCTTATTTATTCTAGTTTAAGGTATTAAATTATTGTTAAGGTATTATCGTATAGATTCCCGCTTTCGCAGGAATGACAATAATTATTGTCAATTATAATACCCCCTTATTCGGGATAACAAAAAAATAATAAAATTTAAAAATCGGATTAATATCGATATCAATTATATTATAAACCATAAATTCTCATCACCCACTGTAAAATCCCCTCTCCAAAAAACAACATCAAAAAAGCGCCAACTACCAAAAACGGCCCAAAGGCAATTTTACTCTTTAATTTTTTTCGTCCAAATAAAATTAAAAAAAGACCGGTAATACCACCTAAAACAAAAGAAATATACAAAGCCAAAAAACCTTTTTGCCAGCCCAATAAGAACCCTAAAATTGCTGCCAAATAAACATCACCCAAACCCATCGCTTTTTCTTTTGATAAAAAATAAATTAACCAGATAGGAAAAGCCACTATCAAAGAACTGAATATGTCAATTTGAAATTGTTTTGTAATTTCTGTTGAATGATAAAATAACTTCAAAAAAAAACTAAACCCAAAAAGCGCCAATAAAATATAATCTGATATTAAATGATATTTTACGTCTGAAAAAAATATAACAATAAAACAAGAAAATATCCCCCATAAGCTTAAAATCACCAACCAATTTTGCCAAATATATATTTCTTGAATATTTTTTACGTAAGTTAAAAAAACAAAAATAAACATTAACCCAGTTAAAATCTCAACTAAAAGGTATTGAAAACTTATTTTTTTACGACAGTAACGACAATATCCTTTTAAAAGAAAAAATGAAAAAATCGGAATTAAATCATACCAAGAAAGTTGATGTTGACAATAGTCACAAACCGACCGACCGGTTATTTTTCTATCTTGAGGTAACCGATCAATCAAAACATTTAAAAACGAGCCGATTGAGGCGCCTAATAAAAAAATAAAAAAATAAATTAAATAATTCATGTTTTAATTTTGTCCTCAGTAATTGTACTAAGAAGAGCAAGATTGAATTTTTCTTTAACAAAAAGTTTTTTTGCCAAATCAATAATTTCTTCTTTAGTAATCACATCTATTTTTTTGATCACTTCTTGCGGTTCAACGATTTTTCCCTCAAATATCAGTTTTCGACCAACAAATGAAGCCAAATCATGAGTGTCTTCTAATGATAAAATCAATCGTCCTTTAACCATCTCTTTGGCTTTTTTTACTTCTTCATCTTTTAATTCTCCCTCAGCTATTTTTTGATGTTCATCAATAATCACTTTTATCGCTTCGTTGATTTTTTTGGCATCAGCCGTCAAACCCGCCCGCGTATAGACATAACCCGTATCAGAAAATGGTTCGCTGCCTGAATGAATATAATAACAAAGACCACGTCTTTCTCTTAATTGATAAAAAAGCCGGCAAGACATCCCACCCCCCAAAATCGTCATCAAAACCGATTGGACATAGCGTTTTTTATCGGTATAACTCAATCCTCGATAACCCAAAACTAGATGGGCTTGTTCGGTTTTTTTGGTTTTAATTAAAATCTGAGGCGAATTTTGATTATCAGAAAAATTTAAAAAAGAAGCTTTTTGACCATCTTTCCACGAGGAAAAATTTTTTTCAATAATATTTAAAAAATTTTTTAATTTTGATGTGTCATTTTGATTTTTGATTTTTGATTTTTGATTTATTGATAATCCCCCAGCAATAACCAAAACCACATTGCTTGGCTTATACAAATTTTCCATATAATCCAAAAACGTCTGACGGGTAAATTTCCCAACGGTTTCTTTGTAACCGGTGGTTGGGTATCCTAACGGATGATTTTTAAAAAGAAGCTCCTCAAAAAGCTCCCAAACTTTATACTGGGGTTCATCTTCATACATGTTAATCTCTTCAATAATCACCCCTTTCTCCCTCTCAATCTCCTCCGGAAAAAGCAAAGGATTTTGAATCATATCGGCCAAAACATCAACGACCGTTTCAAAATGAAAAAGAGGGGCTTTTATCCAATAACCAGTATGATCTTTGGTGGTAAAGGCATTGAAAATTCCACCCAAACCCTCAATTATTGAAGAAAGAAGCAAGGCGTTTGGGTATTTTTTGCTTCCTTTAAACGCCATATGCTCAAAAAAGTGAGCCACCCCATTATTTTCTTTATTTTCATACCGACTGCCGGCTCCAACCAAAAGCATAGCCGTAAAAGTGGGAAAAGTTTTTGTATCAACCAAAACTACTGAAAGTCCGTTTTTTAAAGTAAAAGTTTGATGAATCATTGGTATATTTTATCAATTATAAACAAGTTTTACAAAGTTTATTAGAAGCAAACTAGTTTTTATGCTAAAATATTAAAAAGACCGCTTAGCTCAGCGGCTAGAGCGCTTCGCTTACATCGAAGAGGTCGGGGGTTCAAATCCCTCAGCGGTCACTTGCTTTTGCCCGGTCGTCTAATGGTAGGACAACTGGCTCTGAACCAGTTTGTGGAGGTTCGAATCCTCCCTGGGCAACTCAATTTTAATTAAAAATATAAAAAACTATGGAATTTTTCTTAAAAAAACTAATTTTATCAATAATATATCTTTTTCTTGCTTTTCTTTCCACTCTGGTCATCAAAAAAATCTTTTCTATTCTTCTTTTTGGCGCTCAAAAAACTCAAAACCAAAAACTAATTAAAAAAACAAAAACTTTAAAAGCTTTTATTGATAGTCTTATTTATGTTGCTGTTTATTTTGTTGCTTTATTTTTTATCTTGGAAAAATGGGGAGTTAATATGACGCCATTTTTAACAGGAGCGGGAATTTTGGGGTTGACCTTTTCTTTTGGCGCTCAATCTTTGGCCAAAGACTTAATCAGTGGCTTTTTTATCATTTTTGACAATCAATTTGAAGTGGGTGATTATATCAAAGTTGGTACCCTTGAAGGTGAAGTTAAAAAAATCACTCTTCGCCAAACCATCTTAAAAGATAAAAATAACAATCTTATCTTAATTCCCAACTCCCAAATTACTTCGGTGGTGAAGATAAAAAAATAAAAAATTAAAGAAAAATATTATTCCAAAGCTCTATTTTTTATATATTTTAATTATAAGGCCACGATCGTGGCTTCAAGATTAAATTCCTATAGTTATTTAAACCTCTTAATTAAAGTTTTGAATTTATTCAATAAATTAATAACAATAACTTTAATTTCTGCTAAAATTGAAATTAATTTTTGTGTTATAAGTTAGGTGTTAGTTGTTAGATGAAAATTACTTTCTGCTCTTTTGCCTTTGGTTGCCGTGTTAATGAAGCGGAAAAAGAAGTCTTAAATAAAAAAATGCTTGATGCGGGATTTTCTTTTAATAAAGATCGTCCAAATATTTTTATCATCAACACTTGTGCCGTCACTCATAAAGCCGAACGTGAAGCAAGAAATCTAATCTATCAAATAAAAAGAAAAAATCCACAAACAAAAATTGTTATTACCGGCTGCTCTGCCACCTATTGGCAAAAAAACAAAATTTATGAAAAATTACCAATTGATCTTTTGGTTGATAATATTAATAAAGAATTTTTGGTTGAGTTGATTAAAAAAAGATTATTAAATCAAAAAAAAGATATTAAGCCTCCACACCTCGGAGGTGTGGAATATAAATTAACCAGTAAATTTTTAACCTCAAAAAGACTTTTAGTAAAAATCCAAGACGGTTGTCAGCGCTTTTGTACTTTTTGCATAGTCCCCTACCTTCGCGGTCTACCAAAATCAAAAAAAATTGAAGAAATTATTAAAGAGATAAACAATTATCCGGGAAAAATATCAGAGGTGATTCTTACTGCCATCAACACCGAAGCTTTTGGTTTAGACACTGGCGAAAGTTTTATCGATTTAATTGAAAAAGTTTTAAAAAATACTTCTGTCCCTCGCCTTAGTTTTGGCTCAATTCATCCTTGGTCAATTACCCTCCAATTTATCAATTTTTATCAAAAAATTTTAACAGAAAAAAGGCTTGTTAATTTCTTCCATATCCCTCTTCAATCTGGCTCAAATACGATTCTAAAACTGATGAAACGCGGATATACAAAAGAAGAAATCTTAGAAAAACTTCATGCTTTGCAAAAAATCAATCCCTTATCACTTTTGGCCACCGATGTCATTGTTGGTTTCTTAGGAGAAACTAAGACCGAATTTGAAGAAACATATCGTTTTTTAGAAAAATCACCGTTGGTAAAATTTCATATTTTTCGCTTCTCAAAAAGAAAAAATACCGCTGCTTTTTATATGGCAAAAAATTTAAAAGAACCAACTGAGGAAGAAAAGAAAAAAAGAGCTAAAGCTTTAGCAGAACTTTTCGCAAAAAAATATCTTAAGTTTTTAGAAAAAAATCTTGGTCGCCTCTCAACCGCTTTGATTTTAAATAAACAAGAAAATGACTTTTACGAGGGTCTTTTAGACAACCAACTGCCGATTATAATTGAAAAAAATAAAGATATTATGCCGGGAGAAATTGTTAAAGTGAAGGTGGAAAGGATAAAAAATGGAAAATTGGTTGGAAAAACAGACAAAAATCTATCTTTTTAAAAACTTCTCTAAATTCTTATTAATTTGGTAAAGTATAGTTCTTTTAATTATCATAAATTGATGATAATATAATCCGACCATATTTTTTGTCAATAAGGAAATGATAACTTAAAAAAATAAAAACTCTTGGTAAAAAAGTGTTATAATTTAAAATTGAATCTTTTTGAATCAGTTGATAAAATGAGATTTTGTAAAAGAAGAATGTTGGGCCCGTAGCTCAACTGGCAGAGCAGCAGCCTTTTAAGCTGTTGGTTCCGAGTTCGAGTCTCGGCGGGCTCACAAAATTTAGAAGATATAATTATGAAAAATCAAAATGTGCCACAAAAAGAGCAAAGTCTCGTAACTCAACCTGTAGCAATTCAAGTGAAACCAAAAATAAACCATTTAATTATTAGTTTTTTTGTTTTAATCTGCTGCCTAGTTTTTGGATTAATTGGCTACCATCTTGGAAAACAAAATCAAAATAAAACTTCATCCAGTGGTAATATTTTATTACCTAGTTCTATGGTTACAAGACCTCCAAAAGAAACAGTTTCTCCAACAAGCATCCCAACAACTCAACCTACTATTGTTAGCTCTGTGCCAGAAACAATAACATTAAAAGTCGCTGCTATGGGTGGTTCACTCAATATCGATGCTTATAATTTTGTATTTACTTTCAACAGAAAACCCAACGATACGATTACGATCCTTAAAAGAGATGAAAATGAATACAAAAATTTTCTCAACTTTCCTCAAGGAGCGATTGATAAGGGTTTTTTTATAAAACATGAAAATGCTAAATTAGAAATATTACCAGTTTTTGAAAGTGGAGGAATTCCATTAGAGAAAAAGCTAACTCCAATTATAATTTCAAATCCTAAGTTAGCAGATGGACCAATATTTCGTATAAAAAATGCAGAATTAGGAAGTTACAGATCTCAAGAAGGTTGGTTTTACACAACCCAATATAGAGATGGACCTAATGATTGTGCTCCTTGGGGAACTAATGTTGGACAGCCCAATCCTCCTGCTTGCATTTTGACTGGCACTAATGTAATAACAAAAGATGGTCAATCATTAGATATAACTTGTTATGCTGAAGGTGGTGAAGTAAATTGGTGTGACAAAATTATAGAAAGCCTAAGCGTATCAAAAAATAAGTTAAATTAAGCTTATAAAAATTTCAGATTCAATTATCAAAAAATTCACTCCTTACAACAATCAACCGCCTTTTTTACAAACTCACCCAGTTTTTCAAAAATGGAAGCTGATTTTTTCAATTTTGGTTTTTCCCCATCAGTCAAAAAATCAATCTTCTCTTCATCGCTCTTTTTTACATCCGACACACCAACCACTCCCAAATTCAACCCCCAAAACAAAGAATATAAATGATAAGATTTTTTAAACAAATCAGCAGCATTTTTCTTATCGCCTTTGGTTAAATATTTGGTACCCACTTCCATTAATCTCATTGAGGCGGCCAATAAGTGCTTTGAAATACACCAAACTTCACCCTCATACTCTTTTATAATCTTTTTCAAAAGTGATTTTCTTACCTCCCGTACTTCATTTAGAAGATCCAAATATTTTTCATCACCAGTCTTGTTGTAGGTAAAGAAAAAATGTTCTTCCATCGAGATCAAATTCATTATCCCAATTGACAAATCTTCATCCGACGATAAATCAAGCTTCTCTCCTTTTTCCAATTTTTTAACTTTTTGTAGAAAAGAATCAATATCTAGATTTTTCATAGAATTAAAAAGAATTTATAACTCAAATCTCAAAACTCAAAAAGCAAAACTAAAACTAAAAACTTTAAAACTTTTTATTCTTTAATGTAATTATACTCGCTGCTAACATATTTGATATTTCGTTTAATTCTTCTAAAAAAATATTTAAAGTATTTTTATCTAAGTCAAGACTATCTCTTAATAAGCCAAACCAATATTTTGATTCATTAGCTGATTTTAAAGCTATTTCATAGAATTTAATGAAATCTCTCTTAGATGAAGATGATTTTGCTTCAATAATATTAGCTCCAATTGAAGTTACGGCTCTTAATAATTGAGCTGTAATAATCTGATAAATTTTATTATCAGGTAAAGTTGCTAAAAATTTTATTACTTTAATGGAGAAAAAATATGTTCTAACTTTTAAATCAGTTTTTGGGTTTTTCGTTGTCGTTTTGACATTTGACATTTGAGTTTTGAGTTATAGGATAATATAAAACATTAAACTAATAATCGTCAAAAACAAAATCGGCAAAATCACTTTTTGATAATAGATAAAAACTTTACCCCCATTAATCTTTCGCAAAAACTTATCCAAAAAAACTCCCAACAAAAAAACAAAAGAACCAATTGTAATTCCAAAAACAATTTTATCAACACCCAAAAAAGTATTACCAGGGAGTCCAATCATCTTTCCCCAGTATAAAAACGGAATGGTTAGAAAATAAAATAAAATTAGTGGCAAAATCTCGCGCCAAATTGGCTTTAAAATCTTTTTTTTGGCTAAAAAATCAGAAAGCCATAAAGCCGCCGAAACAATCAACCCCCCAATCCAAATCGAAGAAATCAAATCATCAACACCCAAAATTCTTGTTACCTCAATCCCGCCAGCTGCTGCAATGGTACACAAAGGACAAACTGCAAAAACAGAAGACTGCAAAATAAAAAATAAAAAAGAGAAAAGAAAAACTTGCCCTCCGAATTGAAGGGAGACAAATAAAAATCTATAAATTTTTAATTTTACATTGTCATTTTTCATTTTTATTTTTTACTTTTTAATTTCTCAGCTAAAACTTTCTTAACATCCGGTGTGCCAATATAACATTTCCCATCAGCCCACAAAAAAGGTACACCAATTGAAGAAGAATCTAAATTACAAACTCTGACTACTTCTTGAAGTTCAGCCGCGTTTTCCTTGTTATACCACACTTCTTTTTTCTCAACTTTTATCTTCTCTTCGACCTTATTTTTTTTCATCCACTCCTCAACGTCTTTACAATGCGGACAGGTTAAGCCATAATAATAAACAATTTTGTCTTTACTTGGTAAATTGACCTTAATTTTAGCCTTTTTATTTGATGAGTCAACCAAAATATAACCTAAAACAACAATAACAATCGAAATTATTATTGATGTTAGAACAATTTTTTTATCCATATTTTAAATTTTAATTGATAAACTTTTAATTTTATAGTCTGTTTAATTAGATTCGCAACTCTCTATCATCCTGAATTTATCTAACTACCGTTAGACAAATTTCATAATTTCTATGTCATCCTGAATTTATTTCAGGATCTCGTCAAAATCTTAACCGAGATGCCGAAACAAGTTCGGCATGACAAGAAAATGTCATCCTAAACTTAAATTCAGGATCTCAACGGGATCCCGACTAAGTCGGGATGACATAAATATCGACCTTTATACACCGTTTACACAACTTTTACACTACTTTTTACACAATCTTTTATACAACGTTTACACAATTTTTATACTATTTTTTACACTATGTTTACACCGCGTTCAGACGCGATTTATTTTCTAACTATTATCTTCCCCCCAAACATCCCCATTCCACAAGAAAAAGGAATCTCAGAAAAATTTTTTGGATCAAACTCAAAAATGTTTTCTCCTTCTTTTAGTGCTTGACTTATCCCCAAAAGAGGAACCACAAAATAGCCCTGACATCCCAAAACATTTTTCCCATAAATTATCCATTTAACCGGTATATCTTTTTTTACCACTAAGACATTAGGACTATAACCCGATGAATCAACTGTCATCTCAACTATCTGTTTTCCAGAAACGACTTTGACATTAACTTTTTCCTCATTATTTTTTAAAAAAAACTTATCAAAATAATTTAAACCAAACAAATTCAAAAAATTAGAAAAATAAGTCAATCCGACAAAAAAAACCAAAACTCCCATTACTTTCAAAAAATAGTGATAAATTTGAAACTTTCTTATGTTTAAAACCAGATTAATCATCATAAGAAGAGGCACTGTCCCCAAAGCAAAAACCATCATATAAAATGCCGACAAAAACGGATTGCCCAACCCCATAGCAAAAACTTGAACCGATTGAGTAAAACCACAAGGCAAAAAGTAAGTAATTGCTCCTAAAAAAAACGGCATCCTTCTTGGATATTTTTTTAATTTTTCTTCAAAATAAGAAAATATTTTCCCAGTAAAATTTAAGCCAAAATATTTTTGCCAAGAAAAAACTTTTGCCATATCCAAGCCCAAAAAAATCATCATCAAAGAAATGACTAAAGTCAAAATCCCGCCCCAAAAAACTGAGTTAATCATCGTTTTTCCCAAAAATCCAAAAATTAAGCCAAAGAAAAAATACGATAAAACTCTTCCCAAATTAAAACTTACGGCGGAAACAAAATGGCTGTTTTTTTTGGCTACAGAAAGATACAAAGCTCCAGCCGTTGCCATACAAGTTGAGGTTGAGGCCACCACTCCCAAAATAAATACCAAAGGCAAAGATAGCTTTTGATAAGAAAAGGAAGGCACCCAATTTAGTTCTTTAAAAATTAGATAAATTAAAAATAAAAATACGGCAATACCAAAAAATTCCAATAAACAATTTAATAATGGCTCTTCTTTTTCTTCAAATCTCTTTTTAATTTCATATCCAAATGGCTTGATTAATTGATTTAATTTTTCCTCGTCAATCTGCCCGTGATAAAAAACCTCTGCCTCTTTTTTTCGAAAATCCGCTTTTATCTCTTTAATATTTTTAAATTGGGAAAATTTATCTTTAACTAATATCTCGCAAGATGGACAATGCATCCCCTCAATTTTTAGAGTTTTCTTTTTAAGTTTCATATCTTAGCTTTTTTTAAAAGTAATGAATTGGTAACGACAGAAACACTAGAAAAAGCCATCGCGGCTGAGGCTAAAATCGGACTAATTTTTCCTGCCATTGCTACTGGAATTAAAATTATATTATAAACAAATGCCCAAAATAAATTAAGTTTAATTGTCCTTAAAGTTTTTTTGGAAAGATTGATTGCTTTTAAAATTGTCAATAAATTTTTATTAACAATTGTCACCGAAGCTGTTTCCATTGCTACATCGGTTCCGGTTGATAAAGCAATTCCAACATCGGCCGAGGCCAAAACTGGCGCATCGTTGACCCCATCACCAACAAAAGCCACTATTTTTCTTCCGTTTTTTTCTTTTATTTTTTTCACTAATTCCTCTTTTTCTTTTGGTAGCATCTTACCAAAAACATTTTTTTCCAAAATTCCCAAAAACTTTCCAACAGCCAAAGCTGTCTTTTGACTATCACCAGTAACCATATAAAACTCAATTCCCATTTTTTTAAGGCTGTCAATTAACTGCCTCGCTTCATCTTTTATCTTATCAGCTATCATCAATGCTCCCAAAACTTTATCTTCTTCATAAACATAAACAACAGTTTTTCCTTGATCTTTGGCTTTTTTTGCTTCTAAAAAATCATCCTCATTTTTTAACAGTTTGCCAACATAATATTTTTTTCCAAAAATCACACCGGTAACCCCAAAACCAGTAATACTTTTAAACTTTGCTACTTTTAAAGTTTTTAACTTTAATTCCTTTGCTTTTTTTACCAAGGCTTGAGCAATTGGATGTTGGGAAAAATTTTCTAAGGAATAAGCCAATTGAATAATTTTTGATTTTAATTTTTGGTTTTGCCCTCCGAATCGGAGGGTAAACTTTGAATTTTGATTTTTTATTAAGATATCTAAAATATCTGGTTGGCCATAGGTTAAAGTGCCAGTTTTATCAAAAACAACAGCTTTTACTTTTCCCAAAAGTTCTAAAGATGAGGCGTCTTTTATTAAAATCCCATTTTGCGCCCCAATACCAGTGCCAACCATTACTGCCGTTGGTGTGGCCAACCCCATGGCGCAAGGACAAGCAATGATTAAAACCGAAATCGCATTAAGCATGGCGGTAATTAAATTATTTGAAGGAGCATTAAAATACCAAAAAACAAAGGTGATAACCGCTAAAATTAAAACTGCCGGCACAAAATAGGAAGAAACGATATCTACCAACCTTTGAATTAGCACTTTACTACCTTGCGCTTCTTTAACCAATTTTATAATCTGAGACAGCAAAGTTTCTTCACCAATTTTTTGGGCTTTAAAGATAAGCATTCCTTCTTTATTGATTGTCCCACCAATCACCTTATCTCCCCTTTTTTTAAAAACTGGCATTGGTTCACCAGTAATCATTGCTTCATCAACCCATGATTCGCCCTCAACCACCACTCCATCGGTGGCAATTTTTTCTCCTGGCTTTACTAAAATCAAATCACCGATTTTTATTTGATCAATAGCGACTTTTTTCGTCTGCATAAATAATAATTAAAAGCTTTAAATTTTTAATTGCAATTTTTAACTTTTAACTTTTGACTTTTGACTTTTAACTTTTTATAACTATTGTCGCTTCTTTTGGCTGAAGGCCAATAAGTTTTCTTATCGCCTCACTAGTTTGTGATTTTGCTTTTATCTCAAGATAGCGCCCAAGAAGAACAAAAGAAATAATGACGGCCGAGACATCAAAGTAGGGTTCAACCATTAAATTAAATCTTTCAAAAAAATCGGGGAAGAAAACAACTAGGGTTGAATAGAAGTAAGTAGCGGTCGTTCCAATAACAACCAGTGTATCCATATTGGCCAAACGATGTTTTAAAGCAAAAATTGATGATCGATAAAAATCCCATCCACCAAAAATTTGGACGATTGAGGCGGCCAAAAACTGAAAAAAATAGTTTTGAAAAAACCAAGGGGAGGTGGTCGAAAAAACCGGAAAACTTTCCCATAAAATCAAAAAAGCCAAAATTAAACTTAAAAAAAGTTTTCCTTTTAATTTTTTTAGTTCTTGTTCTTTTTCTTGTTTAATTTTCTCATCTAAAGTTTTTTCTTTTTCAAAAACCGCCTGATACCCAACCGAGGCAACTGCTTTTTTTACTAAATCTAAATCAACTTTGCCATCAAATTCAATCGTTGCTTTACCGGTGGCTAAATTGACTACCGCCTTTTTCACAAAAGGAATCTTTTTTAACGCCTCCTCATTAACATAAATACAAGAAGCGCAATGAAGTCCTTTAATAAAAAAATCAATTTTTTTCATTTGTTAAAAAGTCGACTAACTTTTAAAATCTCCTCAACCATCTTTTTCTTTTTAGCTTGATTTTTTGAATCACAGGCAGAAGAAAAACAAGTTTTTAAATGGTCTTCCATAAGCATCTCATGGGCGCTTCGAAGAAGGCCAATAACCGCAAGATTCTGTTGCATAATATCAATACAATATTCATCTTTTTCTGTCATCTCAATAATTTTTTCCAGTAAACTTTTTGCCTTTTTAAAATTAATTAAAACCTTAGTCCGATCATGTTTCATAATTTTTAATTTTTACCCTCCAATTCGTAGGGTAACTTTTAACTTTATTGATTTTAATTAAATCAGATTTCATTTTAGTTTTGAGTTTTGACATTTGAATTTTGATTTTTGTTTACCTCTACCTATGGTATAGGTATATCCTAAACAAAAAAATAATTTAAGTCAAGAAGAAAAAATTAAAAAACCAACCAATTAAAATAATCCCCAAAGTAACCACGACAAAAAAACTAATTAATAACTTTGTCTTCATTGCCCGTTTTAAAATCAAAGCTTCCGGCAAAGACAAACCAACCGTTGCCATCATAAAAGATAAAGCTGTCCCAAAAGGCACGCCTTTTGAGACCAAAGCTTGCATAATAGGAATAACACCAACGGCATTGGAATACAAAGGAACAGCTAAAATCGTTGCCAAAGGCACCGACCAAAAACTACTATTTTTTAAATATTTTTCAAAAAATCCCATTGGCACAAAACCATGAATCAAAGCACCAACTCCCACTCCAATTAAAACATAGACAAAAATCTTTTTTGTCAAATCCCATCCTTCTTCCCAAAATTTTTTCAAAAGAGAAAAAAACCTTTCTTTTCTTTCAAATGAATAATTTGTCTTTTTATTTTTTGCTGATTTAATCACCTTTTTTAAAGCCTCATCAATCTCCTCCTCCAACCCCATCTTCCCCAAAACAAATCCACCCACCATTCCGATAAAAACCCCAGCCAAAACATACATTAAAGTAATCTTTAATCCAAAAAGGCCAATAAAAATCGCAATTGAAGCCTCATTAACTAAAGGTGAAGTGATCAAAAATGCCAAAGTCACCCCTAGTGGAATCCCAGTTGACAAAAATCCAATAAACAAAGGAATTGATGAACAAGAACAAAACGGAGTAATCACTCCAAAAGCTGAAGCTAAAAAATAATCAAAACCAAACCATTGTCTTTTGGTTAAAAAATCACGAATCTTTTCTGTTGGTGTATAATAGCGGATGATTGCCATAAGGTAATTAATCACCAAAAGCAAAATAAAAATTTTTATTGAGTCATAAATAAAAAAATTTAAAGCCAAAGCCCAATGAGTTTTTGGGGCAAGATTAAAGACCGAATAAGTCAAATAATCAGCAAATTTTTGTACTGGCAAAAATGGATCCATAAGTAAATTAAATTCTAAATCCCAAATTTATAATTCTTCAATTATATATGAACCATTATTCATATTTCAAGGATAATTTTTACTTCAAACAACAAGGGAGAAAATCTTTTAGAGCTTTTTTTAGGTAATAGAAAAATTTTTTAAGAAAATCTTTAATTTTTTCCATTATTTTCTATTTCTTTTTCAATAATTTCTTTAATTTTTTCCACATCAGGAGTAAATCCAACCATTACCGGTTTGCCATTGATTGCTAAAACCGGAGACTGCATCACTCCCATTTCAATGATTTTTGAAATATCAGTGATGTATTCAACTTCATCTTTTAACCCAAGCTCAACCACGGCTTTTTTGGTCAAGTCATAAAGCGCCTTACAAGTGGCACATCCTGATCCTAAAACAGCAATTTTCATAGGTTATTTAGAAAGTAAACTTTTAATAATTTCCAAAAACTTTTTTCCTTTTTCTGTTAAATAAAATCGTTTAAATCTACCCTCCATTTTCCCCTCAACAAAACCTTTCTCCTCAAGCTCAGAAAGATGATGGGAAATCAAAGTCTGAGAAAGAGAAGTTAAAGAAACTAAATCACAAACACAATGAGGAACCTCCAAAGATTGTAAAATCGCCATTTTTGAAGCAACTGATACTACCTTCAAATCCTCCTCAACCTCCTTAAAAACCTTAAAATTTACTTTTTGATGTTTTACTCGACAACGACAATTTTTTCGACCAAACATATTTTCCAATTATATATGAATAATTGTTCATATTTCAAGGGAAAATTTTTAAATTTAAAAGTTTATAATTTAAATAAAATTTTTCAATTTGAATAAAAAATTATAATAAAATTCATAGAACATAAAAATTAATATCAAAAATTTTTTTATTTTGATATTTTATACTTAAAATTAATTAAATATGAAATTGTTAAAAAATCATTCAAAATATAGAAAAAAAGAAGAAGTCGAAATTCGAGCAATACTTGATAGTAAAAAACGCGCCGTTATTGAAACAAAACTTACTGAAAGAGGAGCTAAATTTGAAGATAAAGCACAAATCACTGATATTTATCTTTGTCCATCATCGGTCAATTCTTTTGAAGAAATTGAAATGAATAAAGTTGGGTCTTATAGCTTGCGAATTCGAAGAAAAATCACTGACGAACAAGAAGAAGTTAGCATTAATACTAAAATTATAACCACTGAGGGCGATCATAATGCGTGGCAAGAATACGAAATTGACGTTTCTTCTTTTGATGTAGCTTTAGCTATTTTTAGAGCCATTGGTTTCAAACCTTTTTTTACTTTGGAAAAAGATAGGTATATTTTTAAGCTTGACAATATGACAATTTGCGTTGAAGATATTGTTGGTTTTGGTTCAACTATTGAGATTGAAGTAATTGCTGATGCATCAGCTAGTCAAAGAGCGAAGAAAGAAATAAGAACTTTCTTAAAAGAAATGGACATCGATAACAATCAATTAGTTCCAAGAAGCATCACAAATTTACTTATGCAACAAAAAGCTAAATTTTAATTCAAAATTAACCTAAAAATGGTTTGCAAAGTAAAAAAGAAATAGTTTATCATAATCAAATGAAGAAAAAGATTGTTTTTATTTTTTTATCAATTGTTTTTTTCCTTATTTTTCTCTTTTTTTCTTATCTTGTCAAAAAAGACTTATTTGTTCAATGGGACTTTGATACAACAGTAAGACTCCAAAATCATCTGCCAAAAAAATTTGATCCCTATCTTTCTCTTTTTTCCTTAATTGGCAGTTTTGAAGTTTATTCTCTTTTAATTTTAATTATTATTTTTATAAGAAGAAAAATCATTTCATTTTTAGTCTTTATTCCCTTTGCTTTTGCTCACGTGATTGAAATTTTTGGTAAAGCTTTTCTTCATCAACCACCACCTCCTTTTCTCTTTCATCGTTATAATTTGTTTTTTAATTTTCCATCATCCTATGTCCAACCTGGATATTCCTATCCATCTGGTCACTCAATGAGAACTGTTTTTGTCTCTTTTTTAATTGGATATCTAATCTTAAACTCAAAAATGAAAAAAATAAGCAAACTAATTTTGATAAGCGTTCTTTTTATTTTTAATTTTTTAATGCTTTTATCAAGAGTGACTTTGGGGGAACACTGGTCAACGGATGTGATTGGGGGAGCGATTTTGGGAGTCTCTTCCTCTTTTTTTGCTTTTTTGTTTTTATAATATAAAAAAATTAGTTATGAACCATTTAATCAAATACACCTATCTTTCAATTTTTGCCGCTTTAATAACCATTTTTTTAAAATTAATCGCCTACTTTATTACCAACTCTGTTGGTCTTTTATCAGATGCCGTTGAATCGCTAGTTAATTTTGCCTCGGCTTTGATTGCTTTTTTTGCCTTAAAAATCGCCCAAAAACCAGCGGATAAAAATCATCCTTACGGCCACTCAAAAGCCGAATATTTCTCAAGCATTGCTGAGGGAATTTTTATTTTTTTTGCTTCTTTAACCATTATTTTCTCAGCTTTCAACCGTCTTTTTGATCCAAAACCATTAGAAAAAATCCCCCTTGGACTCTTAGTTTCCACCATAGCTGCTGTCATCAATTTTTTTGTTGGTCAAACTTTAATCAAAGTTGGCAAAAAAAATCAATCAATTACATTAGAGGCTGATGGACAGCATTTAATGACTGATGTTTGGACATCGGCTGGTGTAATTTTTTCGGTTTTTTTAGTTGATAAAACTAAAATTTTGATTTTAGATCCACTGGTTGCAATATTTGTTGCTTTAAATATCCTTTTAACTGGCACAAGTCTTATCCGCCGCTCTTTATCTGGTTTTATGGATGAGGTAATTGACAAAAAAGATTTGGAAAAAATTGAGGGTATTTTTGAAAAATATGAAAAAAAAGGATTAGTTTTTCATGAGATAAAAAGTCGAAAATCCGGTCAAAAAAAATTCCTCTCTTTTCATGCTCTTTTTCCCAATGATTTTACCATCAAAAAATCTCATGACTTAATCTATAAAATTGAAAAAGAAATAAAAAAGGCTGTCTTTAACATCCAAATCGAAAGCCACCTAGAGCCAAAAGATGACAAAAAGTCGTTTGAGAGTTAAAATCCAATCTCCTCCGCCACTCTCTTCATCGCCTCAAGACAAATTCCAATGAATTTTTCCAAAGGGATATTTAAACCTTGAGAAAGCTCACATTTTTTTATATCTTCACGTCTGGTACCGGCGGCAAACTTTGGTTCTTTTAAAAACCGTTTTACTACTGACGATAATTTCACATCTTTTAATTTTTTTGATGGACAGACTAAAGCCACGGCGGTAATTAACCCGGTTAATGAATCGGCACAAAATAGCGCCCACTGCGCTTTGTTTTTTGGATGGTAGCCAGTTTTTTCTGGTGCATGAGCTTTAACAATATTGTGAACTGTTTCAGAAATAGTTAGTCCATATTTTGCCAAAACTTCCAAAGTTTTTTTTGGATGATCAGCCTTAAACTCACCCGAATAATCAATATCATGAATTAACCCGGCCAAAAGCCAATCTTCTCTTTTTGGCTCGTCTTTGGTTAACTGGTTGTTTTTTAACAAATAATCATAAATTGCCCCCATACACGCCTCGAAAGCCAAGGAGTGCTTAAAAATATTTGGTTCAAGTTGAGTCTTGACTGTTTCTAATTATTTTTGTCGATTGGGATAATCAATCATAAAAATAAATAATAGCAAAAAATTTTTTTAAAAATTTTATATCAAGTAAAATAACCAACTTTAATTACAAACCCACGACCGTGGCTTTATAATTAAAGTCTTATAGTAAACATAAATTCAGTCAAGCGCTTCCATTAAAAATTTTACCCATTTTTCTAATCTCCCAATCTCCACTTATCTCCACTTATCTCTACTTATCTCTACTTATTCTCCATTTATCTCCATAAATCTCTATTTATCTCTATTTATCTCAATGTATCTTTTTCTATTAATGCTTAACGTTTAAATTTTAACGTTAGACGTTACACGTTACTCGTTTCACGTTTCACTTTTTTCCGATTTATCCAATTTCTTGATGTTGGTCGATGTAAGAAAAACCTCCGAATCGGAAGGTGGTGATTTATTTCAATTCTTATGATTTCAACTGATTCTAACAATTCGACTTCGCTAAGCTTAAATCGATTTCGGCTGATTTTAATTTACCCTCCCAATCAGAGGACTTATTATAACTAACTTTAACTATCTTTGCTATAATCTTTCTTATGACCATCTCTTCTTTAAACCCAAAAAACCTAAAAGACTTTTTTCCTTTTTTGAAAAACTAATGCAGGAAAATTTTCCTTTTTATCATCCAAAAGCAATAGATTATTTTCTTAAACAAAATTTTCTTTTTAAAAAGAAGGCCTTAGAAAAATGTCTTATTTTGGAGTACATCAGGTTGTGATTGGAAAGATAATTGGAGAAATGAGTGTAGAAAAAATGACTAAATAACTATCTCTTAATCTCCAACTTCTCAAACCAACATCTTTCTTTTAAAATATCGACTTTTGACAACTTCAGAAAAATCATCAATCGCCCCAAAATATTTTTTTAAATTTTCCTTAAGATTTCTTTTTTTCTTCTTCCTTAGGCAGTAAATTTTCTTAATAATTTCAAAACTTTATTTTTAATCCCTTCATTCACTTCTACCATAACTACCCCAAACTGCCAATGACCATAAAAAACCAAAGAATTTAAAGGAGAAAATAAAATCAAAGGCAATGCCAGAAGATCTTCCTCGCCATCAACAAAAACTGCCCTTTTTTCATTTTTTGATAAAATTTTTTCAACACAAGTTTTTATTGTTAAAAAAGCCTTTTTTTCTATTGTTCCTGGCTGATTAACGATTTTATTTGGAAAAATTTTTTCAAGAGTTTTTTTCACTTTTTTATCAACTTCTCCCCTTTTTGTTTTCCAATCAAAAATCAAAAGATGGGGATTAACTTTATTTTTTATTAAATGATAAGAAACAATGTCGCCGACAGTAAAAATAAATTCTTTGTTTTTTTCTTTAATAAATTTAATCACTTCTTTTGTGTTAGAAAAAACTCTTCCCAAAGGTTTTCTTAACTTTTCTTTTAAATTATCTGGCAAAACCAATTTTTCACTATCTTTCAAGAAACTTAAAACTTGTAACCAGTAACTTTTTCCCTTTCTATCAATCTCACCCCTTCTTATTCGCTCTGATGAAATAATCTTATCATCAGAAGCTAAAACTTCAGAAACTATAATAATTTGCAGTTTTTTTAAACCATTTTTTTCGCGAAGATCGTTGATTTTTAAAGCGTTTTGATAAGTGTTTTTGGAAACAATAATTGCCTCAGCTTTCTTTAGCTTATCCACACCGCCAGTAAAATCATTAATCTTTATAATCTTAGCTCTCTCTTGCCAATTTTTTTTCATCAAAAATTGACAAACGTTTTCTTTTCTTAAAAAAAAAGACTCAATAGCCGATGATAAAAATTTATCCTTAATCATCTTGTCACTAGTTATGCCAATCAAAACTCTTCTTCCAACTTCAAAAGCTTTCTCCAAAAAAAATTTATGACCTTTGTGAAAATGATCAAATGTCCCACCCAAAACGATCTTTTTATATTGATAATTTTTATCCATTTTTATTTGAATAACACCTCAACTAAAATAAAAAGAAAGGCAATAAGAAGAAGAATTTTACCTTCGTTTTTACTGATTTCTTTTTTTGACTGGGAAAAAAGATAAAAAACTCCTAAACCAAAAAGATTGATAAGAAGAGTCCGAAGCGAATAATTTTCAATATTAATCCGGGCCCCATTTAAAAGAGTTAAAACGCCAAAAATCAAAGTATTAGCGGCTGCCGATCCCAAATAATCACCCAAAGCCACTTCTTTTTTCCCCAAAAAAACTGACCGGATAGCCAAGCTAATTTCGGGTAAATTAGTCCCAAAAGCCAAAATCACCACACTAACCACAAAAAGCGGCACTCCCAAAATCTTTCCATACTCAATCGTTTGATTAACAATAAAATTACTGGCAACAAAAATTATTCCTAAAAAAACAAAAATTTCAATTATTATTTGGGTAGCATTAATCACTCGATGAATGGTTAAATCCCGCAAAGAAAAATGAAGACTTCTTTTTTTCTCAATAAAATAAACAAGAATAAAATAAATTAAAATTAAAAACACGCCTTCAGTCCGGGTTAAAACATTATCGGCGATCAAAAAAATGGGTGATAAAACAACAATAATAGCAAAAATCATATCTTTGTAAGTTAGACCATGAACCATCTTTACCCCACCCCCAAAAACCGCCATTAAAGGGATAACCAGTGTAAAAAGATAAAACGAAGCCCCAATTAAATTACCAACAAAAATATCGGGCGTTTTTTTAATTAAAGAATTTACCCCAACGCTAAACTCAGGAATTGATGTCAAAATCCCCAAAACAAAAAAAGATAAAGCAAAAGAAGAAAAACCCATTTTTTTGGCAATTTTTTCAACGATATTAACAATCTTTCCTGAAGCAAACCATAAAAGATAAAAACAAAAAAAATAAAGAATGGATTTAAAAAATAAAATAATAAGCTCCATAAAACTATTATAACAAAAATGGGCTGACTTCTTAAAAGTCAGCCCAGACTCTTTTTAATAAGTTGATATAAAATCATTACTCGTTTTTATTAAAATCACGTCTTTGAAAACGGTTGCCTCGCCTAAAACCACCGCCAAAATTACCTTTTGGCTTTGGTGGCCTAGCTTCAGAGACAACCATTTTTCTTCCTTTTAGCTCTTGACCGTTAAACATATCAATTGCTTTTTGCGCTTCTTCCTCGCTTCCCATCTCAACAAATCCAAAACCTTTTGACCGACCAGTATCATGATAGCGAATGACATTGGCCGAACTCACATTACCGGCTTGACTAAAATGATCTTTTAATTCATCATCAGAAAGATCATAAGATAAATTACCAACGTAAAGTTTTTTATTCATTAATGATCACCCCCTTTTGAAGAAAGTTTATAAATACTAAAAATCAAAAAAAGAAGAAAAAGCAATAAAGAAAAAAAGAAAAAGATACTCACAAACAAGAAAAAACCGAAACCTTAAAAAAGATCTCGAAAACTGACTAACAAATAGAGTATAACAGAAAAAAAACCAAAATCAACTCCATTTTCGCTTGACAAGAAGAAGAAGAAGAAGTAAAATGAAAAAAATTCAATCAATATAAATTGAATTTGAAAAAATGACCGAGGCAGATGCTAACAAAAAACCAACTCTTTCTGACATCGTTCCTAAACCACCTAGGAAGACATTATTTACAACTGAAAGACAAATTAAAATATTCGGTGGCTCTTCTGAAGAATTTATTAATTTTACACTTAATGCTCCTAATATTACCCCTCAAACCATTGAAGCTATTAACGCAGCATTACATTTAAGTGAACTACCAGACGAGATAAGGGCGGATTGTTTAGCCAAAGCCTTTTCAAAAAGACTTAAAAGAATTGATCAAATAAAAAGAAGAGAAACGAATCAAGAAATATTGGGACACCTTAATCAGGAAGCTCAAGAATTAAGAGATAAAATTCGTCAATTAGAAGAACTATTTCCCCAAATACGACCCTAAATTATTTTTAACAACTTTAATTACAAAACCACGATCGTAGCTTCATAATTAAAGTCTTATAGTAAATTTAATTTAACCAGATGCTTTCTTAACAATTACCAAACTACTTTTTACACAATTTTTACACTACTTTTACACTAATCTCCCAATCTCCATCTATCTCAATTTATCTCCACAAATCTCTATTGGTATCTTTTTTTAATTCGCATTATTCGCGTCATTTGCATATTTTATTCGCATCATTCTTATCTTTTTATCTCGTCACCTGAAAACTTCTCACCTTCTCTAACAACTCTTTTGCTTCTTTACTTTCCTCAAAATGTTTTCTTACCGGCTCAATTAGTTTATCTAAATATGAGGCTAAACTTGCTTTTAAATCAGCTGGGTGAATTTCTTTGTTGGCAAATTTTTTCTCCAGTTGTTCGTAATTAGAAAAAGAAATATCACCACCAAATTTTTCCGGACGAGAAATTACAATTTTATCAACTTCTAGACGGTCTAAACTTTCAAAAACAATGTATTTATAGTATTCTAAAATAGGATTGTCTTCAACTACTCCTTCGGGACAGTAGGCTTTGTTGATCTTTCTTTTGATATCTTCAGTGGTGTCGGTCATAAAAATGGCGGAGTCTGGAATTGATTTTGACATTTTAAGCTCAATTGTTCTTTTAAGTTTTTCGTTTTGAGTTGTAATTTTGACCAAGTCTGACTTGGTTTTGACGTTTGACATTTGAGTTTTGACATTTAACCCCATAAGCATATGGTGAGAAACAACCACTGGCTTCCAAAACCCCAAAATCGGTCCAATCTCCCGCGCAAGCATATTAACCTTTCGCTGATCCATCCCAA
>Ga0308421_1000158_pt1 | contig 40229 bp, 44 predicted proteins | sample HotsprSampleMS60_FD_203673 | JGI IMG/M metagenome (GOLD analysis project Ga0308421, IMG submission 203673) | Hot spring phototrophic mat microbial communities from Mushroom Spring, Yellowstone National Park, Wyoming, United States - 20090730_MS60 ...
TGATGCACAACCCTCAGGTGAAATCACAGAATAATATGCATTTTCTAACATCAACAATCTATCTCCAACACCTATCCCTAAAGCACCACCCGAACCTCCTTCTCCTATAACTATGCATAATATAGGAATCCTAAGTTCTGCCATTTCTTGCAAATTTTTAGCTATTGCTTCTGCCTGACCACGTTCTTCCGCGCCAATGCCAGGATATGCACCAGGTGTATCTATAAAACTTATAACAGGCATATGAAATTTTTCTGCAATCTTCATTATCCTTAATGCTTTTCTATAACCTTCAGGATGCATCATACCAAAATTCACAACTAAATTCTCTTCCAAACTTCTTCCTTTTTGTTGTCCTACAATTGCAACTGAAATCTTTTTATTCTCGTTTACCTGTAGTTCAGCAAATCCACATATCACCGCTTTGTCATCGCGGAAATTTCTGTCGCCGTGTAATTCAACAAAATTACTAAAAATTCCTGTTATATAATCCTTTGTATAAGGTCTTTGTGGATGTCTTGAAATTAAAACTTTTTGTGCAGGAGTAAGTTTTGTATAAATTTCTTTTTTTAAATCCTCATATCTTTTTTTCAATTGCTCAATCTGTAGTTTAATATTTTCATCTACAACAGATGAACTCTCTAACATATCAATTTGTTTTTTTAACTCTTCAATAGGTTTTTCAAAATCTAAATAATATTCTGCCATAGTTTTTTATGTAAATTTGTATAAATAACTTATCCTTATTTGTCTGTCAATTTTTGATTTTTCTGAATATATGTTGTTAAAAATAAAATCAATTAGTACAACCTTTGCTAAAACAAATCCTAACTTTCCGTTTAACTGTTGAACATCTTTTATTCCAATATTTTCATATTCTAATCCAATTGAAAATATATCTTGATATACTAACCTAAAACTTGTAAAACCTAACAATTTTGGTTTCTCATCGTATTTTGTTATATTTGCACCAAAATCCCAAAAAAATCCTTCTGATAAGATATTCATTGAAAATGCTAAAAACAAACCTTTTGCTGGAAGTCTATACTTTGAATCAATAAAATCGTATCCTTGGCCATCATATCCTATTGCTATTGAAGGAAACTTTTTTGTACCATCATAAATACGCCATTTAAAATAGAAAAAAGGCTCTCTAACTTCAGGATCCTCACTTCCAACTAATCTTGATATATCTAAACTACCACCAAAGTTTAATCTGTTGAAAGGCGAAAAGACAAATCTTGTAATTGTACCTCCTCCACTATACATTCTTACTCCAATTTCTCCCAAACCGTAATCTACTACCTCAGTTGTTGGATTGTCAACACAATTTAGTTCTACTGCTGAATAAACTGAAATACTTAAAAAAATTAGAAGAATTAAATTAATTATTTTTTTCATTTTTGTTTACTTCCTTCTGGTGGAAATTTTCTTTCAAGTTCTTTTATTGTCATATCTAACAACATCTTTGTATATTCTGATGTTTCTGCCTGTTTCATATTTTTAAGCATAACTAAAGATTCTCTATCCCCTATGATTCTTAATGCATCTATTGCTAAATTTTTTATATTCTCATCATCGTTTTTAAGCGATTTCTTAATAATTGGTAAAACACTTTTATCCTTTGCAAGTTTTGCAAGACCATATCCTGCATAGAACTTTATTTTTTGTGTAGCAGATGGCGTAGAATATAAAACTTTAAATTTTTCTACACTTTCAACATCGCCCAAATCTATAAGTGAACGAATTATATCTATAGTTAAGCTTTCATTTTGGATATTTTTATCAACTTCATCTCTTAATGCCTTCAAACTTTCTTCATGAGGTATTTTGCCTAAAGCATAAATTATACTTCTTTTGAGATTTAAATCATCAGTTGTGGACAAAAGATTAACCAATGAATTGACAGGTTCAGTTGAACGTATGATGCTTAGAGTATTACATATGGCATATTTCACAGACGGAGTTTCTTTTGGATCATTTAATAAATCAACAAGAACTTTAACAGATTTTGGTTCTCCTATATAACCTAAGGCAACAACTGCGGATTGTTTCACTTGCGGTTCTTTATCTGTCTTCAATACTGAAATTATATCCTCAACCGTATCTCTTGCCCTAAGCAAACCCAAGGAATCCACTGCTGCTTGTCTAACAAATGGATTTTCATCTTTTAACAACTTCTTAAGATACGGAATAGCACGAAGGTCCCTTAAACTACCTAATTGTTCTGCTGCCTGCCTTCTTAAATATGGATCTTTTGCAGAAACATTGTTAACTGCTTGTTCAAAAGGACTAATTTGTTCACTTTGTGATGTTTGAGAAAAACTTACTCCACAAAAAACAACCATAAATACAAAAAATATAAGTTTTTTGTTCATAAAAATGTACCTCATCTTTTTAAGATTATTAATAATTAATATCAAATTGCAAGATAGTTTTCAACTAATTATAAAAATATTTTCCTAAAGCAGCTATCATTGCAGCATTGTCAGTTGAAAGATTTTTTTGAGGAAAGTAAACTTCTAAATTATTCTTTTTTGCTAAATTTAAAAATTTTTCTCTCAAATATTCATTTGCAGACACACCACCACTTATGCAAACCCTATTGCAGTTTAACTTTTTTGTTACATAAATGACTTTTGTTGTAAGCGTCTCAACAACAGCTTCTTGAAAAGAAGCACAGATGTCAGATATTAGTTGGCGGTCTAAGGTTGAAGGTTGAATTTTAGAAGATTCCAGCGAATTAACATAATATAAAACAGCAGTTTTTAAGCCACTAAAACTGAAATCCCAACTGTCAAGCATATATGGTCTTGGAAAATTTATAGATTTTGGATTTCCTAATTTAGCCAATTTTTCTATCACAGGTCCACCAGGATAACTAAGTGAAAGAAGTTTTGCAACTTTGTCAAACGCTTCTCCTACCGCATCATCTCTTGTGTTGCCTAAGATTTTTCTTTTTGTAAAAGATTTTACTAAACTCAATTCAGTATGTCCACCTGAGATTATCAAAGAGATAAACGGAAATTTTATTTTTCCTTTATAAGATAAAATCACTGAATATATATGTCCCCAAAGATGATCTACACCTAAGGTAGGAATTGAAAATATATAACCTAAGGTTTTAGCAACAATTTTTCCAATAAGTAGTGCTCCTTTAAGACCTGGTTTTTCTGTATATGTAATTAAATGGATTTTTTTTATATCAAAATTTTTAAATGCTTTTTTTACAACAAAATTTATTTTTTCATAATGCATTCTGCTTGCGAGTTCTGGTACGACACCAAAATATGGTGAGTGAATTTTTTGTTGAGAAAAGATTATATTTGAGATTATATTATAATTATCATCCACAATTGATGCAGCTGTTTCATCGCAGGATGTCTCTATACCTAAATAATACCTCATTTCTGTTGATTCATCTCAGAATAGATTCTTATAGCCTTAAGTATATCTATCGCACGATTTAAAACTACATCTTCTACTTGCTCTTCTTTTTTAACTGCTGAAGCTGGTTCTTTGCCAGGTGTGTAGATTTCTTCCCTTTGTTGGTACAACTTTGCCTCTATCTCTGCTGGAACTTCTATAACAATATCAGGCAAAATTCCGCCTACCGTTGCTGTTGAAGATTTTACACTCTCATCTCTATGTATACATCTACCTGAGGGAGTGTAATACTTTGCAGTTGTAAGTTTTAGTCCATAACCATCTCCTAAATCTATAACACTTTGAACAGATGCTTTACCAAATGTCCTTGAACCTATAATGACTGCCCTTTTGTTATCTTGGAGTGCACCAGCAAGAATTTCAGAACCAGAAGATGAACCACGATTAACCAAAACAACCATTGGTAAAGCAGCATAAGGTGCATTTTGATCAGCTCTGTATTCTTTTCTTGGAGATTTTCTTCCTTCAGTATAAACTATTAACCTATTATCTCCAATGAACAACTTTGCGATATTTACCGCCTGGTCCAAAAGCCCGCCTGGATTGTTTCTTAAATCAAGTATCAAACTTTTCATACCTTGTTTTTTAAGTTCTTCAAGTGCTTTTGAGATATCTTTGTAAGAATTACTATTAAACTCAAATAATGCTATATAACCTATTTTGTCCTGCAACATTTTATATTTTATAACCTCAATTTTTATAATATCTCTTGTTATAGTGAAACCAATAGGTTCTTTTACACCTTCACGAGATATTGTGATGTTAACTTTTGTACCGGGTGTACCGCGAAGTCGTTTTACCGCTTCATTAATACTCATTCCATAAGTTGACTCTCCTTCTATTTTTATTATCTTATCATTAGGTAGTATCCCTGCTTTATAGGCAGGCGTTCCGGGAAGAGGTGTAATAACTGTTATCCAATTATCTTGAACTGTTATCCTTATACCTAACCCGCCAAACTGTCCTTCTGTTTCAACCTTGAGTTCTTTATAATCATCCGGCTCTAAAAATTGCGAAAATGGATCTAATGGTTTAAGCATTCCTTTTATTGCAGAATTTAACAACTTTGTTTTGTCAACTTCTTCAACATAATTTTCTTCAGTATACTTCAAAACATCTAAAAGTAAGTTAATCTGTTTGTAAGTCAGATCCTTAGAAGATGAAGTTAAAATTGAAGTACTGAAAAATAATATAAGAATTATTGTTTTTATTTTTTTCATTTTTTTCTCCATATTTCACTAAAATTTTTACAAAATCTACTTGAAGAAATTATTGTTTCAATATTTTTTATTGTGTCTTTTAAATCATCGTTTATCAAAATATAATCGTAATACTTTATATATTTCAACTCTTTCTCTATGTTTTTTAACCTCGTTTTTATCTCAGCTAAATCTTCCCTCTTCCGTTTAATAATTCTTTCTTTTAAAACTTCTAAAGATGGTGGCAAAATAAAAATACATAAAGATTCTGGATGTTGTTTTTTTATATTTTTTCCACCTTGAACATCAATCTCTAACAAAATATCTTTACCTGCTTTTATTGTTTCAACTAAATTTTTTTTAGGAGTCCCATAATAATTATTATAAACCTTTGCCCATTCAACAAATTTTTTTTGTCTTACCATCTTCAAAAACTCTTTTTCTGAAACAAAAAAATAATCCTTTCCGTTTACTTCGCCAATTTTTTTAGGACGGGTAGTATAAGAAATAGAAAAAACAATGTTTTTATTTCTTCTAATAAGTTCTTTACATATCGTTGTCTTTCCACAACCAGAAGGTCCTGATATTACTATTATTTTCCCTTTTTTAAGATTTTTTTTGTATTGTTCAATATATTTTTGTAAAAGATTCATATTAGTTGATAGTTAATAGTTCATCCCGCAATTTGCGGGATAGTTGATAGTTAATAGTTAACATATTCACACATACACACATCCACACATTTACAGATATTTCTCTTTAAACTCGGGACGAATTCGTTTGAGTTCTTCCTTAGGAAACATTTTTAACAAAGACCAACCTATATCTAATGTTGTAAATATATCTCTGTTTTCATCTTTCCTCTGTTTTAAAAACTTTTGTTCAAATTCAGAAATAAATTTCAAATAGATCTTATCTATCTCATCTAATGCTGCTTCTCCTAAAACCACAACTAATTCTTCAACTTCTTTTCCTCTCGCATAACAAGCAAATAACTGGTTAGCCCAATCAGGATGGTCTTGGCGGGTTCTATCTTTACCTATCCCTTTATCTCTTAATCTTGACAGAGATGCCATAATATCAATTGGTGGATAAATCCCTTTTCTGTATAAATCACGAGATAGAACAATCTGTCCCTCAGTAATATATCCTGTGAGGTCAGGAATTGGATGGGATTTGTCATCTTCAGGCATAGTTAAAACTGGCATAAGTGTAATTGAACCTTTTTTACCTTTTATCCTTCCTGCTCTTTCATACAATGTTGCTAAGTCTGTATAAAGATATCCAGGATATCCCCTTCTACCAGGAACTTCTTTCCTTGCAGCAGATATCTCTCTTAATGCCTCGGCATAGTTTGTCATATCTGTTAAAATAACTAAAACATGCATATCTAAATCAAATGCTAAATATTCTGCACAGGTGAGTGCTAAACGAGGTGTTGCAATACGTTCTATTGCAGGATCGTCAGCTAAGTTTATAAACAAAACTGATTTTGAAAGGGCTCCCGTTTTTCTAAACTCAGAAATAAAGAAGTCTGCTTCTTCAAAAGTTATACCCATCGCAGCAAAAACTACAGCAAACTCTTCTGATTCATCAGAAGTTTCTGATTTCAAAACCGTTGCTTGTCTTGCAATCTGAACTGCAAGCGTGTTGTGTGGTAAACCTGAACCAGAAAATATAGGAAGTTTTTGTCCTCTGACAAGTGTGTTAAGTCCGTCAATCGCAGAAATTCCTGTTTGGATAAACTCTCTTGGATATGCACGAGAGTAAGGATTTATTGGTGCGCCATTTATATCAAGATGTTTTTCAGCAACAATCTCAGGACCGTTATCAATAGGTCTTCCTAAACCGTCAAATATACGACCTAAAATTGTTCTTGCAACAGGTAATGTAACCTGTTTATTTAAAAATCTTACTCTTGTGCTACCTATGTTTATACCCCTACTTTCTTCAAACAACTGTATTAAAGCTGTATCTTCTTCAATCTCTAAAACTCTACCAAGTTTATGCTCACCATTTGAAAGGATTATCTCCACAAGTTCTTCATACTTTGCACCACGAGCACCTTCTACTAATATTAAAGGACCTGCAACTGATTTTATAAGTTTTGTTTCAAGTGTCATATTCTTATTCAGAGTAAATTTTAATATAAACTGGTGGTTTTAAAACCACATCCAAATTTTTAATCTTTTTTAAAGCTTGAATTAAACTTTTCTCTTTTGTTTTATGTGTAAGTAATATTATAGGCACTCCTCTGCGAAATTTTAATAAGGGTTCTTTTTGGTAAACTGAAGCAATAGAGACGTTGTATCTTCCTAATACATTTGCAATCTTTGCTAAAACACCTGCACGGTCAACAGTAATAAATCTTAAATAAAAATAACCTTCTGTGTCTTTAACATCAATAATATTTAACTTTTTAGGATTGTATTCAACATACTGTGTCCTACCACCAGCTGCACTCACTATATCTTTCGCGATACAAATGATATCTGACATAACAGCAGAGGCAGCAGGGAAACCTCCAGCACCTTTACCTACAAAGATTATTCTACCACAATGATCTCCCTCTATAGAGATACCGTTATATTCATTATTAATATTAGCAAAAAGAGATTTTTGTGGAACTAAAAACTTTCTTACTTCAAAAAAGTAATTGTTATTTCTAACCTCACTATGTCCTAAAAGTTTTATTTTATAACCAAAACTTTCTGCAAATATTATATCTTGCAATTCAATATCTTCAATTCCCTCAATATAAATATCTTTAAGTTTCACCCATGAAAAATATGCTAAAGAACTTAAAATACTGAGCTTACATGCGGTATCATATCCTGAGATATCATATGAAACATCTTTCTCTGCAATACCTAAATTTTGTATTCTCTTCAATGCCGCCTCAAAACTAATTTTATATTGGGTCATTAAAGAAAGAATATAATTTGTTGTTCCGTTAAGGATACCTGTTATACTCAAAACTCTATTACCTGCAAGTCCTTCATTTAAAGATTGTATCACAGGAATGCCAGCAGCTACAGCTGCTTCAAAATAAACTGTTTTATTATATTTATTAGCTAAAGAGAAAATCTTATCCCAATATTCTGAAAGAACAGCTTTGTTTGCCGTAACAATGTGTTTTCCATGTTTTATACTTTCAGTGATTATTTCATACGCAGGATGAATCCCTCCAATTAATTCTACCACGATATCTATCTCGGGATCCTTTAATATCTCACGATAATCAGTTGTGAACTTTGCGTCAATTAAAACATTCTTCTGTTTACTCTCATCTTTATCACAAACAATTTTAAACTCTATATCACAACCTGATTTTTGTTCTATAATTTTTTTATTTTTTTGATAAAGTTTTAAAAGTGATGCACCTACACTACCTAAACCTATAAGTCCTACTTTTATTGTTTTCATAACTTTTTTCTTTTTTTAACTCAACTCCTAATTCTCTAAAAACTTTCTCAAACCTCAAGGCTGCGTCGTGAAACCTATTATTCGCTGTAACCAATGCTAATCTTATATATCCTTCTCCATTAGAACCAAATCCAACTCCTGGAGCTACTGCAACACCTGTCTCAACCAACAGCTTCTCTGCAAACTTTAGTGAACCTAATTGTTTTGTTATCTCTTCCGGTAATTTACACCAAAGATACATTGTCGCTTTAGGAACATCTACCTCCCAACCAATCTTTTTAAATTCTTTAATTGTTAAATCACGACGATGTTGATAAATTTTTCTTACTTCTTCAACAATTCTTTCATAATCCAACAAAGCTTTTACTGCTGCAAGTTGAATAAAAGTTGATACACCATAGTCAATAAAAGATTTAAATTTTTCTAAATACCCAACAATTTTTTCATTACCTACTACAAACCCTACACGCCATCCTGCCATTGAAAATGTCTTTGAGAAACTATGGAATTCTACTGCAACATCTTTTGCTCCTTCAAATTGCAAAATAGATGGTGCTATATATCCATCAAATGTTACCTCAGAATAAGCATTGTCATAACATAAAATCAAATTGTTCTTTTTTGCAAATCTTATCGCTTCTTTAAAAAAACTTTCGTCTTCAACAACAGCAGTTGTAGGATTGTTTGGATAATTTAAAAAAATAATCTTTGCTTTTTTAAGTATTTTTTGTGGTATCTTAGAAAAATCTGGTAAATACTTATCTTCAGGATTAACTTTAAACAAATATGGTTTTCCACCAGCTAAAATTGTTGCGTTGTAATATACAGGATAAGCAGGGTCTGGAACTATAGTATAATCTCCAGGATTAAGCATTGCCATACATAAATGTGCAACACCTTCTTTTGAACCAATAAGAGATAAAACCTCTTTATCAGGATTTAATCTTATCCCAAAACGTTTAAAAAACCATTCTGCTACAACATTTCTAAACTTAGGCATACCTTTTGCTTGAGGATATCTGTGTGTTCTTGGATGTTCTCTAACAGTTTCACACAAACGTTCAACAATTGCAGCATCTGTTGGTAAATCAGGATTTCCCATTGAGAGGTCTATAACATCTAAGTTTTTCTGATACGCTTCAAGTTTAAGTTTATGAATTCTTGAGAAAAGATAAGGAGGAAGTTGTTCAAGTTTTTCAGAAGGTTTAAATTCATTCATAATTTTTAGTTTCTTAACTAATAACTCCGAACTAATATTTCACTCGTTTACATACTTTCTTATCCAATCTGTTGGTCTAAACGAAATCTTTTTTCTTTCAGGAATTGGAACCACTTCTCCAGTTTTTGGATTTCTACCAATTTTAGGTTTTGTAAGTTTTGCTTTAAACTGCCCCAAACCTGATATAGTTATAACTTCGCCATTTTTCAATGCCTCAGCAAGAACTTTCACAAACTCACGAAGGACCTTCTGTACAAAAAGTGGACTTTGTTGGGTATTTCTTGCAATTCTTTCAACTAAAACTTTTCTTTTCATCAAAATCTCCTTATTAGTTCATAGTTAATCCCGCAACTTGCGGGATAGTTAATAGTTCATAGTTAAAAAAAATCAAAATACTACACAAATCCTTTAATGTCTGTTTATTAATCCTAAAACAAAATTATCTCTTTGTCCACTGGAAACTTTTTCTTGCTTTTGGTTTGCCAGGTTTTTTTCTTTCAACCATTCTCGGATCGCGTTTCAACATACGATGGTTTTTTAATACGGGTCTTAAATTAGGGTCATATTCAACAAGAGCTCTTGCAATCGCAAGTTTTATAGCACCTGCTTGACCTGTTATTCCTCCGCCATCAACCTCTATCTCAAATCCAATTTTATTCTTTAAATTAGTCACTAATAATGGTGATATTGCATTATGCTTTTGCAAAATATTATTACCAAAATATTCATCAATTGACTTACCATTGACAACTATATCAGTTGTATCAATTTTTAGTTTTGCTACTGCAACCGATGTCTTTCTTCTTCCTACTGCAGAAATTAATTTTGTATCTGTTTTTAAATTCTCCATTTTAGCCTCCTAAAACTAAATTTTCAATTCTATTATTTGTTGATTAAGATTCACCTTATCATCTTTATAAACTTTTAATCTTTTAATCATCTTTGCTCTAAGTTTATTCTTTGGTAACATTCCTTTTACTGCTTCTTTAAGGATAAAATCTGCTTTCTCAGGAAAAATTTTTTCATATGGGATGTATTTATCTCCACCAAGATAACCCGAATGTCTGAAAAGGATTTTTTGTTTTAACTTTTTACCCGTAAGGACAACCTTTGAAGCATTCTTCACAACAACAAAATCACCACAATCTTTATCAGGAGAGTATATTGGTTTGTGTTTCCCAATTAACAGTTTTGCAATTTGCGAAGATAATCTTCCCAAAGGTTTACCTGTAGCATCTATTAAATACCATTTTCTTTCCACTTTGTAGTTAAACTTTGTACACTTAGCAATAGTTGTTGATATTTTCATCTTTTTCTCCTTAAATTAGTTGATAGTCAATCCCGCAAGTTGCGGGATAGTTAATAGTCAATAGTTAATAGTTCATAGAAATTATATCTGGGAAACTATTGGCTTTGAACTTAATTGAGGATTATTACTACAACAAAAAAATTCAGTTGTCAATAATTTTAAAAAAGTAATTTACCTAAAAAAAGAAACTATTGTATCTCCATAACTTTCCTCTCTAAAACAAGTAAATTTATCTGTTTCAACAACTTCTTTCTTACTATGCTGAACAACCAAAATCCCATTTTTGTTTAACAAACTACTATTTGAAATTATTTCAATTGTAGGAGAAGATAAATTAAGTAAGTTATATTCTTTTTCAAAATAAGGAGCACCAACAAAAATTATGTCAATATCTTCTCTTTTAAATTTTTCATATAAAATTTTCTTTGTTTTTTCAACCCAAAACAAATCTTTTAACACATACGCCTTGATAATATAACATCTATCTTGACAATTCAAACTTATTATATTTTGAGATAAAACTCTAAGACATCTTTTATCTTTTTCAACAAAAAAACAAAACTTTGCTCCACGAGAAAGTGCCTCAATCCCAACAGCACCACTTCCTGCATAAAGGTCTAAGAATAAACAATCTTCTAAATATGGGGTTAAGATATCGAAAATTGACTTTTTAATTTGTGCAAGAATGGGCCTTATATTCTTTGGTGCTTTTAATATTCTACCTTTAAACTCGCCTGAAATTATTTTTATCATTTTTCATCCAACTTATTGAAAAAATTTGAGAATTTTTATATAATTTTGTTACTTCAAAATCAACTTTTCTTTTATACAACTTTCGATAATCTTTCACAAAACTTCTTTTAAAAGGTGGTGATAGCATGAAAATATTAGGTATTCTTGGCTCTCCACATAAAAATGGTGGCTCAGCACAACTTTTACACGCAGCAATGAAAGCTGCTTACTTAGAAGGGTGTGAAACTGAAATAATGTGTGTATATGATGGAGAGATAAAAAGTTGTATTGGTTGTATAAATGACGGTGAGCCAAATTGCAGATTTCCCTGCATATTTGATGACTTTGGAAAAATACTACTTGAAAAAATATATCACTCTGATGGTATCATTTTTGCAACTCCTACATATTGGTTTACCATTTCCTCTCCATTAAAAGCATTAATTGAAAGAATAACCTCATTAGAACATATGATAACATATGGAGAACAAAGTTATGTAGAAAACAAAGTTGTTTCTGCAATAGCTGTTGGTGCAGATGGTGGAGTGGTTTCAACTATATCATATATTTTAACAGTTTTTAACGGTATGGGAGCAATAATTCCACACATGGGCAAAGGCATACTCACACCAAGCAAAAAAGCTATGTATGATGATAAAGCCTTAATGGATGCTATAAATGTTGGAAGGCTCACAGCAAAAACTGTGAAATTAATAAAAGGGTATAAAGAGACAATAAAGTATGAATATGACAAAAACCTTCTTGAAGAAATAAGAAAAGAACTTATTAAAATTCTTATACTCTAAACTTTAAAATCAACTTTTCCAATCAATTGCTAAAACAACAGGTTTTATTAAAGTTTTTTCAAAAATAAAACAAACAAGATATTTATCTATAATATCATCCAATAATTCTGGCTCTTTATATACCGGAATCAATATTGAAATAAAATTTCTGTTTTTCATTTTTTTGTTAGATAGCAAAAAAGGTAATATGAAAATACGGAAATTTATTTCTTCTATCGTAGTTCAAATAATTTCGGTGTATAAAAAGAAATAGAAAATTCTTTAATCCGTTTTTCTGCTAATCTTACATATTTTTCATTTATCTCATATCCTACAAAATGTCGTCGTGTTTTTATTGATGCAATAGCTGTTTGTCCACTGCCCATAAATGGATCTAAAACTACTTCTCCTTCAAATGTATATAACTGAATTAATCTATAAGGTAGTTCTATTGGAAAAGGTGCTGGATGGCCTATTTTAGCTGCAGATTCAGCAGAAAATGTCCATATACTTTTTGTAAATTCAAGAAATTCTTCTTTTGAAATTGTACTTTTTCTTCCAAGATTTTCTCTTGTAAATGTACCTTTAGAGAAAACCAAAATATATTCATGAATATCTCTTAATGTAGGATTTTTAGCTGAAAGCCAACTACCCCATGCTGTTGAAGGACTACTACTTGAAGCTTTATTCCATATAATCTCGCCTCTCATCAGAAATCCTAAATCAAGCATATCTTCTATAATAAAAGCGTGAATAGGTATATAAGGTTTTCTTCCCAGATTAGCTATATTAATACACACCCTACCACCTGGTACAAGAACTCTTTTTACCTCGCTCCACACACTTTTCAAAAATGATCTATACTCGCTTAGGGTAAGATCTTTGTCATACTCCTTTCCAACATTATAAGGAGGAGAGGTAACCATCAAATGAACGCTGTTATCCGGTAATTCGTCCATCTTTTCGCTTGATTTGCAGAAAATTTTATCAATTACACACTGAGGGAGTGGATTTTCTACATACTCAATCTTTTCTTCTTTAGATAGTCCTTCGTACAATCTGCTAGAATAAAATGGAGTAGAATCGTGATTAATTCTTCCCGGAGAGCCAAAAACACTTGTTTTTGTTCTGTTTCTTTTCTTCTTTATAGTTTCCATTAATCTTCTTTCTTCCACAAATCAATCCATTTTTTATATGAATTAAACTTTATTTCTGTTCTCTGCCAATATATCTCTATTCTTTTAGAATCACTATCTTTAATTAAATTTAATAAAGCTTCCTTAGCGATTTCGACTCCTCTCGGATTCGTTCCCGGTTTTGGAAGTTTTATATAATTTTGTCTAGCTATTTTTCCAAAAAGTCTTTTTTGAACTTCTAACGGAATATAATAAAATCCTCCGATATTATTCCAATTAATTTGAACCATCAAAATATCACAATAAGGATAATATTTTTCTCGAAATTCTTTTGCTTTTTGAGGATCAACTGTCCATATTAATTTTACTCCACTAAAACTTTTACCTGTGATTGTTTTAATAGATATTGGCTCACCAAACAATTTTACATCTACTTCAGGTTCAGTAATAGGAATTTCATTCTCTACATTTTTCTCACCAAATTTATAAATAAGCAAAGCAACAATTATTTTCTCTCTAAGCGAGCCAACTTCCATTCCGATTTTACCAGCTCTTGAACTCTCTAACTCTGCAAGTTGAAACAAATAAGGCAATCGCTTTTTAATTTTAGTTATTAGTTTTTCATCTTCAAATATTTCTATTAAGCGATTACTCATATTTTTGTAAATATCATATTTAAAATTAAAAGTCAATCAAAACTTTATTTTAAATTATTTAATTCCAAACTATTTTATTTATTCTTCCTTCTTGAATGTATCACGGTATATAGCGTTGGGACAAAAATTAGGGTTATAAAAGTTGAGAATGTAAGACCTGAGACAATTGCTACACCCATTGGTGAGAAAAACTCAGCACCACTACCACTAGATAAAGCCATAGGTAGAGTACCTAATGTAGTTGTTACTGCAGTCATAAGAATAGGTTTAAGACGTGTTTTACATGCTTCTTTTACTGCTTCAAGCAGTTGCATACCTCTTGACCTTAAAAGTTTTGTGTAATCAACTAAAACAATAGCGTTGTTCACAACAATACCTAAAAGCAAAAGTAATCCAACAAAACTCATTATGTTAATACTCTGTCCCCATAAAAATATACCTAATAAAACACCAACAACTGCAAACGGTATTGAAAACATAATAATAAACGGATCCAAGAAATCTTCAAACTGTGCCGCCATTATTAAATACACAAGTAAAATACCTAAGAATAACATCAAAGTTAAATCGCGGAATGTAGATGCTTGTTGTTCAATCTCACCACCAAATTTTATACTATACCCATAAGGAAGTTTTACTGTGTTTAACATATTATCTATGTCCTGTTTAATTTTACTCAATGCTCTGCCGTAAGTATCTGATTCTATTTTTACTACTCTTACACCATCTTTTCTTTTAATCTCTCTTGGCGCAATTTTTCTTTCAAAAGTTGCTATATTGTGTAATTGAATAACCCTGCCTGAAGGTAGAACTATTGGTAAATCAGTTAAATTTTTTATATCATTTTTATAATCTTTACTAACTTTGACAAAGATATCATATGAAGTATCAAAATTACCGACTGCAGGTGGTGTATATTGTGATGCAGTATAACCATAGAATGTTTTTCTTAATGTGTCAGCAATATAAACTGAAGAAATTCCTAACATCTTAATTTTTTCTCTATCAAGTTTTACAATAATTTGATAACTACCTTCTTCTAAACTTATTGTTGTATCTCTTATCCCTTCAATTTTTTGTAGTTTATCTTTTATTTCATTAGCAATTCTTAAACTTTCATCTAAATCATTACCACGAAGTTCAATTGAGACTGCCTTACCAGTTCCACCTAACAATATTGAAGATGCGGAAGATTGTGCTGATGTTTCAAGTTTTATTAATCCAGGAATTTTTCTTAACTTGTTTCTCAACATCTCTGCTATTTCAATTGAAGTTTTATCTCTAAACTCTTTATCAACTAAAGAGAGCATAATATTGCCAGTGTTAGACGCTTCCTGTTGACCAAATATAGCTGTAAATCCTTTTGTCCCACTTTCACCACAACGGATTAGAACTGATTTATAATATTTTTGTGGAACAATTTTAAAAATCTCTTGTTCAATATGTCTTGCAATTTTAAATGTTTCTTCAAGACGCATACCTTTTGATGTTTCAAAACTTAAGTTAATAACAGCTTCATCACTTTTTGGGATGAATTCTTTACCTGTGAAAAATATAAAGATGAACAAAGAAATAAAAAATGCGCTTAAGAAGCCAAATATTACTGTCTTCCTATGTCCTAAAGCCCATGTTATAATATTTTCATAAAAATTTTCTATTTTTTCTATTATCCTTGAAATAAATACAACAGCTTTTTTCTCACATTCTTTTTCTGAACACAACCTTGATGCAAGCATTGGTGATAATGTTAAACTTATCGCTAATGAAGCAAACAATGTTACAATAACTACAATCGCCAATTGTTTAAAAAACAATGGGATTAAACCGCTAACAAATAGTAAAGGAACAAAAACCACAATAGTAGTCAAAGTTGATGCAATAATAGCACCAGAAACTTCTGAAGGTGCATCAATTGCTGCTTGAACTGATTTTTTACCCCAGGTTATATGTCTTAAAATATGGTCAACTATAACGATGGAATTATCAACAACCATACCTATTGCTATAGACAAGCTAATAAGTGATACCATATTTATTGTATAACCAAATAAATACAAAAACAAAAATGCTAAAATTAACGAAATCGGTATTTGTAAAACAATGATAAATGCTGGGATAATATCTCCTAAGAAAAACAAAACTGTTAATATAACGAGTATTCCACCGATTAATATTGTGTTTTTCAAATTATTTACAACTTTTAGAATGAATTCAGAAGAATCCATTATTACATTTATTTTAAGTTGTGGAAAATTTTTTCTTAATTCATCTAACTTTTTGTTTACTGCAGAACATACTGCAACAGTATTTTTTTGTGCTTTTTTTCTTATTATCACCAACAAAGAATCTTTACCATTAACAGTTGTCTCACCAACTCTATCTGCGTAAGAATCTTCAACTTTACCAACTTGATATAAATACACGGGTTTACCCATGAAATTGCCCACTATGAGATTGTTAATCTCTAACGGATTTTCAAACTTCATTGGTAATCTTATTAAATACTTTTTATATCCTTCATAAACTTCTCCTATTGGTACCTCAACATTTTCTTGTTGTATAGCAGAGATAACCTGTTGAACTGTTAATCTATAAAACGCTAACTTTTGTGGATCTAAAATCACAGTAACTTCTTTTTCATCACCACCACGTAAAATCGTTCCTGCTACACCATCAACTTGTTTAATCTCATCAACAATTTTTTTGTTTACAATATACCTTAAGTCCTTTATTGGCTTATCAGAAGTAATTGATATATACATTACAGGCATCAGTGAAGGGTCCAATTTTATAATCCTTGGGTTATCTACATCTTCAGGTAAAGATATCTTTGTAAATTCTAATGCGTCTCTTAAGTCAGATGCTTTTTCATCAATATCTGTTCCCCATTTAAATCTTGCAATTACAATAGAAATATTTTCCAGTGACCTTGACTCAACAGTATCTATCCCAGGTACAGAAGCAACTGCGTTTTCAATGATTTTTGTAACTTTTTCTTCAACATCTAAAGCAGCTGCCTGTGGATATGTTGTTACAACAGTTAAAACAGGCGTTTCTATCGAAGGGAATAAATCAATAGGAAGTTTAAACAATGCTATAATTGAAGTTATAATAATAAAAGTATAAACTACGATTGTTGCAACTGGTCTTTTAACTGATATTTCTGTAATTTTCATAATTTCCCTCCAGTTAAATATGCAAGGATACTGCCCGAGGCAGTCCACCTCTGGCGGAAATCCTTGCCCTACAAAATATGAATAACAAAATGTATAAAACAATGTAGGGCAAACCTTCAGGTTTGCAAAAATTATGCACGGCTAAAGCCGTGCCCTACAAATCCCTAATATCTGATCACTAATCACTGATATCTAAATTCAAATCCCGCAATCTGCGGGATTGACGCTACTATGAACTATTGACTATGAACTATTACTCAATCATTTCCACTCTCATCCCATTAGTTAAAATTTCGCCACCTTTATATACAACTTTTTCTCCTTGTTTTATTCCAGACAAAATCTCAGTATAATTTTTATATCTTAACCCAGTTTTTACTTCTCTTTCTTCCACTGTTTTATCTTCTTTTACAACATACACAACTTTTTTATTATCAACATCTAATACTGCTTCTGAAGGTACAACTAATGAATATTTTTCATAAAAAACAAGTTCACCTTTAACAAAACTTCCTGATTTTAAATCACCATTTGGATTATCTAAAACTACTCTTACTTCCATAGAACGAGAAACAGGGTCTATATAGTTTGAAAGTTGTAAGTTTTTTGAAACAAAAGTTTTTCCTTCAACTTCAAACCTAACATAAGAATTTTTTTGAATTTTATTCACAACATTTTCAGCAACACTAAAAACAATCCTAACTTTACTCGTATCACTTATTATACAAACAGGTGTTTGTTGAGAAACCATACCCCCAACATCAACAAAATACTTAGCTAAAATACCATCTATTGGTGACTTAAGCTCATATAGTGTATACTTTAATACAGGTTCATCTCTGTCTATCTCACAGATTACTTCATCTTTTTTAACATAACTTCCTTCTTCTTTTATTTTCCTTACTAATCTTCCTACAACTTTTGGCACAACACTTACTTCATTTATTCCTTTAATCTCACCAACAAAATTTATACTATCAGCAATTGGTCTAAACTCTGCTGGTTTTACTTTTACAGTATAAACAAACTCTGATTCTTGTTTTGCAATTTTTCTTTTTTGTACTGATTCAAAAATTCTGTATATCCCAAGTGCCACTATTGCTATAACTACTATTGAAACAACAATTTTTCTTTTCATATTAATACCTCCTATTATGTGTAGATGTGTGAATGTGTAGATGGGTAGATGTGTAAATGCATAGATATGTTAATGTGTTAATTAGTTCACTTATCAACTCATCCACCCATTCACTCATCCACACATCTACTCATTCACCCATTCACGCATTCACCTCACATACTTCTTCAACTTTTCACAGGTTATTATATAATCACACAATGTTTGATAATAATTTATCTTTGTATTTGAAAAATTTAGTTCTGCTTGAAGCAATTCTAAATAAGAACTCCTTCCTTCTAAATAATAACTCTTTGCAACCTTATAATTTTCCTCAGCAAGAGATAAATTCTGTTTTGCTAAATCTAATGATTCTTTAAGTTGCAAATATGTAGAATACAAAGAATTTAGTTGGAGTTCTAAAGCTGAAATTAGGCTTTCTTTTGAAAGTTCAACTTGCCTAAGTGTTTCCTTATTCTGTAAATACCGAGATGTGGTTGCACCTCCTGAGAATATAGGCCAAGATAAAACAAGCACCCAACTATACCTATAATCCCACTTTTCAATTGGTTTATTATAATCATCTATGGCCCAACTGTAATTCCCTGCTAAAGATACCATAGGTAAAACCTCTGTTCTTGTAATATGCGAGTTATTCAATAAAACTTTTCTTTGTGTATCTAAAATTTTAACTTCATAAATCTTTGGAATATTATTTTTAAGCTGTTGCAAATCAAAATCTTGTTGTTTATAAATCTCTTCAAGTTCACCTGTCGGCTCCACTTCAAAATCAACACATAGAAGATTTTTAAAACTTTCTTTTGCAATCTCATAAGCATTTTTTACCTTAAGTAAGTTTATCTCTGAATTAAAATAGTTTATTTTAGATGAAGAAAAATCTAAATAAGATACACGTCCCTCTTGATAAAGTTGCTGAGATACCTTATAATTTTCTGAACTTATATCTACCGCTTTTTTTGAAACTTCTAAAATTTTTTTAGATAATAGTGTTTTTAAAAATGTCTCTTTATATTGTATTTCAAGGTCTTGTTTTGTCTTTTCATACTCATATTTTGTTGATTCATAGTTCAAAGATGCTATTTTATATGCAGAAAAAACCTTTCCTGAAGAGAACAAAAGTTGAGAAACACTAAAGTTTGCAGAATAAAGCTTATCAGATGTAAGTGTAGGAGGAAATGCTGACCCAAAAAGTCCAGCCATTGTAGGAGGAAGTTTTACCTGCGGCTCTGAAAGTTGAGTAAACTGCGCTTGAACTTGTAATTTAGGTAACCAACTACTGAATGTCTCAAATTTCTTATACTTTGCTTGAAGTAGTTTTGATTCAATTGTTTTTAATTGTATATTGTTTTTATACAATAGCTGCAACCCCTCATCTATTGTAATCTCTTTGGCAAAACAAAGATTTATAAAGATTAACGCAAAGATTATTAAATATCTTTTCATCTTTGTCTCCTATTTTTGGAAGTTTATTTTTAAGCACGGCTGAATCCTTGCCCTACAAACTTCGCAAATTAAAATTTTTTATCAAACAAAAGCATCTCTATTGAAATATCTTCATTTAATATCCCATGCAAAAGGATATTCCAAAAAATCTCTTTTATTTGTTGTATCTTTTCTTTATAAAAAAACACCATACTTGAAACAGCAGATGCATACATCAAAACTATTGAAGATACAACTTCAAGGTCAATATCTTGTGATGAAAAATTTTTTATCAATCCTCTTTGAGACATCTCATCTACCAAAGGTAAAATTATTCTACTTATTTCTTCTAATCTTTCTTTAACCTCACTTATTTTAGGCTCTGTATGCGAAAGTTCTTTCCTTAAAGATAGAAACAAATGCATGTTATTTAGTTGAAATTTTACAAAATTGTCATATATCTCTTTTAATTTCTTCAAAGGATGCTGTTGAGAATTAACAATTTTTTCTATCATCACTTTTAACTCATCAATTAAAGACAACATTATCTCTCTGAACAAATTCTCTTTTGACTTAAAATAAAAAAACACTGTTCCTTTTGCTACACCTGCAAGTTGTGCAATCTCTTCAACCACTGTCTCATGATAGTCCTTTTTATTCAAAATCTCCCTTCCTGCTTGTATTATCTTATTGTATGTTTCTTTTTCTTGTTGCATAATTATTATGCCTACATTTTTGACCAACTGGTCAGTTAATTTTTGAAATTTACAAAATTAGAAACAGATTGTCAAGGGTTTCGTAAAATTTTTGACTGACTGGTCAGTTTAGGTTATTATATAGTTTAAAAGGAACCTAAAAAGTGGCGAGAAAATTAAATTTATCAATAAATTGTTAAACCAACAGATAGGGTAGAGATTTCTTGTCCTAGAATTGTAATTCCAATATTAAGTATTCCCCTTATTGGATTAATGTTTTACTTTTAACAATATAATTTTATACTCCATCAATTCTTTAAACTTTTTCTCATCAAGTTTATCTTTCGTATGCTCAAAGATATAATATCTAATTTTTTTTAAAAATTTTGAAAAGGTGAAACTAAAAATTTTAGTTATCAGAGGAAACCTAAAAGAAGCATAACCACTCAAAATTTCAACGAGTGGCAAGGCATATTTTGTATAAATTTTTTTACCTAAAATTAAGGTTGGCAAAACATTTTCTGTAATATCTTGTTCAAAAACTACTTCAAAATCATATTTTTTTACAAAATTAAAAAAATTTTCTTTAGTGTGCGTAGTTCTGTAATATTTAACATCTTTTTTTCTAAAATAATCAGAGATAAGTATGTATCCGGGGTTATCAAGCAATTTTTTAGATTTAAAAAATGCTTTGTATAAATCTAAATATTGACAACTCTCAGCCATAAGAATCAAATCGTATTTCTGTTCTGTTTTAATATCTTCAAATTTTGAAAGATAAAACTTTACATCAGGCAATTTTTGCCTAAATATCTAATATTGATAATCACCAGGTGAGACACACTCTACCTCAAAACCTTCTTGTTTTAATCTTTTTGCAACCTCACCTGTTCCACAACCTACATCCAAGATTCTCTTTACACCCTTAGGGATTTTAGAAATTAAAACATCAATATATATATTCTGTGCAAATTTAAGTTCCTCAATGTTAACTTCTTCTTTAAAATTATCCCAATAACCAAAATGTAGACATTCAAGCCCAAAAATGTCCCTCATAAACTTTAAGTTCAAATCAACTTTTGTCTTTTTCATATATTGACACAACCAAATTTTTTTTGTAGAAAAAAATTATCCCGCAAGCTGCGGGACAGGGCCCGCATTTGTTGAATGAACTATCAACTATTAACTATTAACTATGAACTATTAACTATTTAGTGGCTCCATCGACTAGCCTGGTTTAGGTCAGCGGTCTCTCAAGCCGCAAGCACGGGTTCAAATCCCGTTGGAGCCATAAATTATTTTAGGTAGGAAATTTTATGGAACAACAAACTAAGAAAACAAAGATATTAGTTGTAGATGATGAACCTGACATAGTAATAACATTATCTACATTTCTTGCATCCGAAGGTTTCAAAGTATATACTGCAACAAGACCTTCTCAAGCATTAGAGCATGCTAAAAATTATCAGATTGATTTAGCACTAATAGACCTTGCAATGCCTGAGATGAATGGTGTAGAACTACTTAAAAAACTCAAAGAAATAAATCCTAAGTTAGAAGCAATAATAATCACTGCATACAGAGATGCTGAAAAAGTAGTTGAAGCATTCAAAGCAGGTGCTTAAGATTGTATATTTAAACCATTTAATTTAAAATACTGAAGAGATGCAATATTTGCAAAAACCTTAGAATAAAAATTACTTTTCTTCTTCAAATGCAAAAACAGTAAAAACATAAAGTTCTGTCTTAGGGTCCTGCCAAGCATTAGGTGGAAGGCCTGCCTTACTCCAACATAATTCTGACAAAAACTGTTCTTTCTTAGGAAGTTGTTCCCAAACCTGTGGCAAAAACAAACCACTTCTTCCTTCTCTTCTAACAACAACACCATGAACTTTTTCTTTTATATCCTTATGCGAAAAAACCCGTTTTAATGGAGACAAAATTGAAATCTCTATTTTCACCTCATCAAGTTCAGACAAACTCATTGGCTCAAACCTTGGGTCTTCTGTTGAAGCTGCTATCGCCATGTTTATAACTGCTTGATACAAAGGAAATTGCGGAATAGTTGTACCAATACAACCTCTGAGTTGCCCTCTTTTAGTCAAGGTCACAAAAACAGCAGCTGGCTCAAGAAGTTCTTTATCTGTAGTTTTATAATCAATTATTTTTCCTGTCTTTAAATACTCTCTAATCGCCTGTCTTGCTAAAGAAAGTAAGAACTTTTGGTTCTCTTCTTTAATTTTAAACTCTTCTTCTTTCATATCTTTTGTTTTCCCCTCCTGCAATTTTGCAGATTTTAAAAATGCTAATGATAAATATCCAACTACCCTTGATTTATCACCATAAAACGATACATCGCCTGAATTTGCATATTTTAAAACTAATGCTTTATTTCCACCTAAAATCTTTGTTGTAATCATTGTTATACCAACAGCAGTTTCACCACAAAATACACAATGTAAATTTCTAACATTTGTTTTTTCAAGTTTTGGTATCTCATCAAAATATTTTTTAGGGTCATAAATTTTCACAACCTCAATTGCCTGATTGTCTACTTTTATAGCATCCTCATACTTTGGATAATGAGACATATCTGTTGAACAAACTATAACAATTTTTCTCTTAGTTGGATAGCTTTTAATTACACTTGCAAGTTTCTCTGAAATTTTTGATGAAAAACTATAGTCATATCTACTTACTAAGATTGGAACAATTGTAAATTTTGGATAGATATATTGTAGAAATGGAAGTTGAACCTCTAACGAGTGCTCTGGAATATGTGCTTGAGGCAAATTCTCAAAAAAATCTTTTTCTTTTAAAATCTCTTTTATAAAATCATCCTCTAACTTAACCTCACCTAATGGTGTCAAAAAACTTCCTAAAGACCAAACAGCAGGTTTTGGCAGATAATAATTATGCGATTGGCCAATAAGGACTATTATTGGATTGTCTAATTTATATTGGGATAAAAATTTATAACTATAGGCAGCTACTTGGCCAGAAAAAATATATCCAGCATGAGGCGAGATTACACCTAATATCTCTCCTTCTTGAGCAGGTAATGATTTAATATTCTCAAAATATCCTTTTATTGTTTCCTTAAGTTCTTTAGCATCAGAAGGATAAAACTGCCCAGCAACTACTGGTTCCCTTGTCTTACCAAATGATGGTTCTACCATAAGTAACAAAAATAATATAAAAATCATCAGTTTAATTCAATACACTCTTGAGTTTTTTACTTATTATAAAAAACCTTTATTTTTGTCAATATGTCGCATTTTATTAGTTTATAGTTCATAGTTATTAGTTCATAGTTGAAAACTCAACAAACCTAATAAACTCATAAACCTAATAAATTCAACAAACTCAATGAACTCATAAACTCAATAACTTCTTAATTCATTCGTGTGCATTAGTGGTTGGAATAATCAAAAATTTATTGAATTTTGGTTAGTATTTTTGTATCAGAATTAAATGGCTAATAATTCAAAAAATAGAAGTTTTTTTCTACTATTAGCAATTTTCTTTATATCTTTACAAAACCTATTCTCTCTATCTTCTTATACAATAACAACTGAGCAACAATTCAAAACATTTCAGTCAACAAATATTGTAGTCGTTGGTAGCGATGATAATGGGTATCTATTATTAAACAACCATTTTGAAAAGATTAATGTTGTAACCCGCCCATCAGGAAGGCATTCTTATTCTGCAGATTATTCTTCAACTACAAAAAAATTTTTCTATTTGGTGGAATAGGAGAAAATTATGCTTTTTATAATGACTGCTGGATTTTTGATGAAGAAAAAAACCAATGGCAACAAATTTTTTCTTCTAACACACCTCAAGCAAGATATGGAGGTTGTATTGTAAATATTGGTGAAAATAAATTTTTACTTTTTGGTGGCTTAGGCGAAAATGCTCAATATTTTGATGACACATATATCTTCTCTTTATTTCCCTCATCTGGAAGTTTTCAACTTGTTGAAACATCATCCCATCCTTCAGCAAGATATTATCATTCAATGTGTTTTGTTCCAGAGGGAAAAAAGTATATTTATTCGGTGGACAATATCAAAATAAAATTTACAATGACCTATGGTGTTTTGATTTGTCATCTTCAACTTGGAGTTTTATATCTACTTCAAACCCACCACAAGCAAGATGTGGACATAAAATGGTTTATGCAGACAAAAAAATTTATATTTTTGGAGGAGAAGCACTTCTCCAAAGCACTACTAAATACAATGACCTTTGGGTATATGACTTACAAACAAAAAGTTTTACAGACATAACGCCTACTGCACCTGCAACAAAACCTTCAGCAAGAGCACATTTTGGCATGGCAAAATTTCCTGAATTAAACCAAATCTTAATCTTTGGTGGGCATGGTAATAATTATTTAAATGATTTATGGTTTTTAAACTATATCTCAACAACATTTGCACAATCTAACCCTGCTAATTCACCATCTGCAAGAGATAAATTTTGTTTTATAAAACTAAAGGACAAATTCTTTTTATATGGCGGTACTTCAGGATATGCAGCTCTTGATGATTCTTATTTCTTTTACTACTCAACATATCGAGAGACAACATCTCAAGGGATTATGATTTCTTCACAAAATCCAACAAAACTTTGCTACCGATATTTTCAATTTTCTCCACCTCCACCTGCAAACGCGGATGTAAAATTTCAAATTGCATATTCATCAAATGGAATAAATTATTCCCAATTTTTAGTTCCTGATGGGACAACTTGAAGTTATTTCACCTCTACACAACAAAATTTTTCAACAACTACATTTGACAACAACCAATATATAAAAATCAAAGGATATTTTTATTCTTATAGCCCACCAAAAAATCCAAAAGTTGATGAAATTGTTATAAACTACAACCTTGCACCATATCCACCTACACTTATACGAATTGGCAATCCAATAGATAATATTTTATTGCTTATGCCCCATAGGTATTCTTTACTTTTTAAAGGAAAAGTTATACCAAAATCTAAACCTGCAGTTGAAGCATAATAATCATCTATTGATTGAAAAAATGTTTTAAAGTTTAAACCTAAGTTTATATCATAATCTCTAAAATAGTGACTTATTGCAAAATTTGTAAATGTCAATGTTTCTCTAAAATTATAACCATACCTTTCTTTTAAAATATTAAACTTTTCTGCTTAACCAGAGGTTATATTGCCAACACTTATAAACAAAGGGAAATAAAAATTTTTTGTTTTTATAGCAGTTGTAAAGTTTGAACAAAAAAAATTGCTTCCTAAAACCAAAGGCGAATATGAAAGATTTAATTCTTTATAAAAAACTTTATAAATTAAAGCAGGGTTTAATAAATAGGCAGAGTTTATATCCAACAATGAGTTGTTCACATATCCCAAACCTAAATACTTTGTCTGTTGTGGAAAAGAAAAAATATTTTCTAACACATACCCACTTTCTTGTTGTTCAAAGATAAATCCATAAAGGTGAACAAAAAAATACATAAGCAACACAACAAAAAAGAAAATCTTTCTCATCCACCACAATCTATTTTTCTCCTAACAATCTTTTAATCTCTTTTAAAATCTCTGACATCAATACTGGTTTATAATAAAATGCTGATACAGTAAGTTGTTTGTCCATAACAAATAAATCTTTAGCTCCATTTTTTCCTGTGATTACTATAATTGGAACATCTTTTGTTTTTTCATTACTTTTAAGTTTAGCATTTAATACTGCTCCATCCATCTTTGGCAACATAACATCAAGTATTATTAAATCAGGAAGAAATTCATCAATCTTCTTTAACGCTTCCTCACCATCATATGCTTTTTCTGTAACATAACCTTCTTTCTTTAAATGCATATCTATAATCTCTACTAAGTCCCTGTCATCTTCTATAATAAGAATCTTTTTCATTCTGACTTACCTCCTATTAAAAGTGAATGTGTTAATTAGTTCATAGTTTATAGTTCATAGTTAATAGTTATTAAACTTATAACTCATCCACACATCCACACATTCACTCTAATTTGCATTAAGCACGGCTGAAGCCGTGCCCTACAATAATAATTATTATTTACGCAAGGCTACATGCATGAGGCAGCCCCTGCCCGCGGCAGGCGGCGCCTCTGGCGGAAAGCCGTGCCCTACAAACCCTAATTACTAACCTCTAACACCTAAACTCTGAACTATGAACTATTTCGGTATTGTAAAACTTACTCTTGTCCATCCACCAAATTCCGACTCAACCCAAATTCTACCTATATGCTCTTCAACTATATATTTACTTATAAACAATCCTAATCCTAAACCAGGTTTGTGTTCTGTCATTATATCACTTATTTGTATAAAAGGTATGAAAAATTTTTCAATATCTTCCTTTTTTATTCCCTTACCATTGTCCTCTACAGAAAATACATATTCTTTCTTTTTTTTCTTTAACTGAAAATTTAATATATTTTTCCTTTTTTTCTTCTGGTATAAACTTTATTGAATTAGATATAAGATTTGAGATTACCTGCTTAATCCTCAATTTATCTAAAAAACAAATATCTTCTTTGAAATCTTTTTCAATTATAAATTTAATATTTTTTTCTTCAAGGACTTCCTTATATGTTTCAAAGATCTCTTCAACAATAGAAGATATAGAAACACTCTGTTTGTCCAACAATAAGGTGGTAGTGGAAATCTTGGAGAAATCAAGTAATCCTTCAATAATATCGGATAACCTTTGAATATTACGAAATAAAAGTTTCTGCAACTCAGATGGAATTTGATTTGAGATTAACTCCAAACCAGCAGATATAGACATAAGAGGTGTCCTTAATTCATGGTTTACTATAGCAACAAGGTCCGATTTTAATTTTTCATATTCTATAACTAACTTAAAACCCAAAATTATTGAATAAATTAGTTCCATCCAAGAGCACCAATATTGTGCTAAATTGAACTCAAGTTCAGTAAACCTTTCTTTGGAGAAATTCTTGCAATATTTAATATCCCAATAACTCTGTTATTTACTATCATTGGTAAAACCATTGAAGAAACAATTTTAGGTTGTGGTTTTATCTTTAACTTTTGTATTTCTGGATAATATATAACGCCATTTTGTATCAATAAAGGTTTACGAGATGAAACAACTTTATTCATCAACTCCCATTTTCTATCCATAACTATGGGTTCTTTATCCTTTATATAGCCATAAGATGCTACAAGAATATAGTTGTCTCTGTTAGCATCATAACTAAAAAAAGAAATTTTATCTGCAAGAAATTGCTTTTTAATTTAATCTACAAAATACACTCCAATATTTTTAGACAAATATTCCAAAGCATTAACAACCTCGCTTGGAGAGTAAGCACCACTGGATATATCTTTTCTCATCATTGGCAAGAATGTTTCTTTGCTTATTTTAGCAAGAATATCAAGTTGTCTTTTTGAGACATTGCCAAGAATAGAAGAAAAATTTCTTTTAATTTAAAACTTAAACCTTTTAATAAGATTTTCACCAAATGGGAAAAACAAAAATGCGCTCTTACACATATTTTCTCTTAACAATTTACAATTTTTAACATCGCAACTGTTTTTAATATCTCTTATGTGAGTAAAATATAACTTATTAGGATATTTTTTATACAATCTTTTGCACAAGTTTACTCTTTGTTTGATAGGGATATCACAACATATAAAAATAATCTCTATGAAATTGTCATAGATTTTTTTCTCAATTTCTTTCATCTCAGGTGAGGAGAAAAATACTTTAAATTTGTGTTTTTTAAAAAGTGGAAGGAATTTTTTTGAGGCAAGTTTTGGATTTTTAGAAATTACCAAAACACTTCTTAACACCCCCCTCCTTCCCCGACATAACCTTAGTTGTTTATGTCAGGATTGCTTAGGCAGTGTAAATATAAATTTACTTCCTTTACCTATACCTTCTGACTCTGCCCAAATTTTTCCTCTATGCAGTTCTATAATTTTTTTACAAATAGCAAGCCCTAATCCTGTAACTTTTTCATTTACATCTTTAACTCTATAGAATGGTTCAAAAATTTTCTCTAAATCTTCTTTAAGAATACCCCTACCTATATCTTCAACCACAACTTTTACATTATCTTCTATTTCTTGTAGCGATATGGTTATTCTGCCTTCGGCAGAAGAGTATTTAATAGCATTGGTTAATAAATTTACTATAACCCTTTCAATCTGTTCAGGGGCACATTTTATTACTACATCTTGTTGTGGTAGTTTTTCAATAATTTGAATATTTTTATCTTCAGCAAATTTAATAATTGAATTTATCGCATCTTTTATAATTTTGTTTAATACACAATCTTTTTCTTTTAAAACAAAAAAATCAGATGAAATATAGGCAAAGTCATGTATTTTTTCTACAAGAGTTTGCATTTTTTTTGTCTGCCTATTTATTATTTCTAAAAGTTCTCTTGTTTCTTCACTGTAGCGATATACATTTTTACCTCCTACTTCACCTAAAAGTAGCTCAAGAGTATTTGAGATTATCATAATCGGTGTTTTTAATTCATGAGATAAAAAAGACAAAAACATACTTTCTGACTCTATATCAAAAATTTGGGATTTTGATTTTTTTGCTAGGGATGCTTTTTTTACTGAATCAACAAGTTCCTCAACATTTAAGGGTTTTTTAAAATAGTCAAAAATACTTTTTTTATCCCCTCAATTGCAGTTTTAATTGTGGGATGTGTTGTTATTAAAATAATTTCTATAGAAGGTTTTGTTTTTTTAATTTCACTTAAAACAGTTATTCCATTTATATCAGGTAGTTTTGTATTTAAAACTACTAAATCAAAATCTTCTTTTTTTATTTTATATATCCCAACTTTACCACTTTCTGTAGATTGAACTTCATAACCCTCTTTGGTTAAGGTATTAACTACAACTTCTCTTGTTAGTTTATCGTCATCAATTATTAAAACTTTTGGCTTCATATTTTATTTTTTTACAAAAATTTGATTTAAATTTTCAAGGACAGTTAAATATTCGTTTTTATTGATTTTTTTATTTTTAATTTGTATAAAAACAGAAATTTTAAAAAATTTGAAACTAAAAATGAACAAAAATTTTGTAATCATTGGTGATTACGAATCAACAGTTATGTTTAAAATCTTTGGTTGGGATTGTGTTTATGTGAATTTAAAAAACAAAGAAGAGATTTTGTCAAAGTTTAAAGATGTATTGACAAAAAACTACAAAATAATCTTTTTAATTGAAGAAGTTTACGAAATTTTGTATAAAGAATTCTCTGATTTTGAAAAAATAAAAATTCCTTTAATTCCTATTCCTGGAATAAGAGGAACAAAAAATTTAGCAAAAAGGAAATATCAGAAATTAACCACAATCGCAACGGGAATAAAGTTAGAATAGTTAATAGTCAATAGTTCATAGTTATTAGTTGATAGTTTTGTAGCATCAAAGCGAAGCTTTGAAATTCAGGTATCAGTGATTAGCGATCAGATATTAGGGATTTGTAGGGCACGGCTTTAGCCGTGCAACTTTGGAGCAGTCGCATTTATCTCGAAATTGGTAGAAAGTAGGAAAGTCGGGTGGAACAAAAATTTGGCTCTTTCTTCACCCTACATACTACCTACTTTCTACTTTACTACTCACTACTTTAAGGAGTTGCTTATGCAAGGAAGGATTTTAAAAGTTTCAGGGCCGCTTGTAGTAGGAACAGGTATCCCACAGATAAAGATGTATGATGTTGTGCTTGTTGGAAAAGAAAAACTTATCGGCGAGGTTATAAAATTAGAAGGAGACAAATTTTTTGTCCAGGTTTATGAAAACACCTCAGGTCTTGCCGTAGATGATCCAATAGAGACAACTAACGAACCATTATCAGTAGAACTTGGTCCTGGATTGCTTACAACTATATATGATGGTATTCAAAGACCATTAGAAAAAGTAGAGACATTATCAGGGTATTTTATACAAAGAGGAGTTGTTGTAGAGCCATTAGACAGAAAAAAAGTTTGGGATTTTGTTGCTACAAAAAAAGTTAAAGATAAAGTTGTAGCAGGTGATATTATAGGTTATGTTCAAGAAACACCTCTAATTAAACATTATATACTTGTTCCACCTGATATTGAAGAAGGAGAGATTATAGAAATTAAGTCAGGAAAATATACTATAGAAGATGTAATCTGCAAGGTGTCAAAAAAGGAAGGTATAAAACAACTAAAGATGTACCACAAATGGCCTGTAAGAAAACCGCTTCCTTATAAAGAAAAGCTTCCGCCAACTGAACCACTATTCACAGGACAAAGAGTAATTGACACATTTTTCCCCGTGGGTAAAGGTGGAACATCTTGCGTTCCAGGACCATTTGGTAGTGGAAAATGTGTTTCTGCGGACACCCCTGTATTTTTAGCTGACGGAAGAATACTTACAATAAAAGAAATCTTTGAACAGTATAAAAATAGTGGTAAAAAGTTTATAACTGAGAATGAAGAATACATTCAACTTGAACAACCTATTGAAATTTTTTCATATTGTGATGGAAAGATAAAACTACAAAAAGCTACTGGTTTGTATAAAGGAAAAACAAATGAAATAATCCATATCTTGACACGGACTGGAAGAGAGGCAGAAATAACACCACAGCACAAACTTTTAAAACTAACTGAAAATTTAGAAGTAGTAGAAACTGAAGCAAAAAACTTAAAAGAAGGTGATTATATATTAGTTCCAAGAAAGTTAAAAATAGAAAATAACAAACTACATAAAATAATTGAATTTCTTCCCACTGATAATTATAGAGTGAAATTAAAACATATTTCTCCATCTCTTAAAAAAGTTATCAACGCTGTTGCAAGAGTATGCGGAAGTGAAAAGAAGTTAGCAGAAAAACTCAATGTTTCTTATGATACACTTATTGGATATTACTTAGGTAAAAACAATCCTACAATTAGTTTTGTAAAAAACTTATTTTCTTTATATAACTCTGTCACTCCGAAGATAAAAAAAATAAAAGCTGAAAGACAAAGTAAAGAAATAAAAATTCCTAATTATCTTGACAAAGAATTTGCGATATTTTTAGGTTTATTGTATAGTGACGGAAGTTTGAAAAAAAATACAATATTATTCTACAACAATGACAGCAAGATATTAAAACTTTACTCTTCTTTAGTCAAAAAATTGTTTGGTATAAAAACTCAATCTAAAATAACAAAAAATGTAAAAACTAAAGTGTGCCATAATAAAATAATCTCTGATATATTAAAAAATTTGGGTTTTCCTGAATATAAAAAATCGAATAATTGTTATGCACCAACAGAAATATTTAATAGTTCTGAAGATGTAATAGGTGGATTTTTAGGAGCATATTATATATGTGATGGTTACTTTGACCAAAATAAAGGAGCAATTGAGATTGTTACAGCAAGTAATAAAATGGCGACAAGTTTGCTTTATCTATGTTTAAGGTTAGGAATTTTAGCACAAATTAAGAAAAAAGTAAATAAAAACAAAAATTATTATAGAATTGTTATTTCTGGCCGTGAAGAAATTAAGAACTTTTATGAACACTGTAACATTGGCAATTATACAAAATTAACAAAAATAAAAAATTATTTAAACAAAGATAAAAGAGGATATACAAGTATTGATGTAGTTCCAATATCAGCAGAAGTTTTGCAAAAAATATATAAAGAAAGCGATGTGTCATATAAAAAATTGAAAGAAAAAGGTGTAGAGATACACAATTATCTAAATGGTGAGTTGATGAGCAAAAGAATATTTAATATTTTTTGTCAATATATAAATGATACAAATTTGAAAAGTTTTGCTTTTAACCATCTTAATAGTATTTTCTGCGATAAAATTGTAAAAATTGAAAAGATTGAAACTGAAAAAGATGTTTATGACTTAGAAGTTCCTTATTCTCACAACTTTATCGGTGGAACCTCACCAATGATTTTCCACAACACCATAATCCAACACCAACTTGCAAAATGGGCTGATGCTGATATTGTTGTATATGTTGGCTGTGGTGAACGTGGTAATGAAATGACCGATGTTTTGATAGAATTCCCTGAATTAAAAGATCCAAAATCCGGTCTTCCTTTGCTTTATAGAACTGTGCTTATTGCAAACACCTCAAACATGCCAGTTGCTGCAAGAGAAGCGTCAATTTATACAGGTATAACAATTGCAGAGTATTTCCGCGATATGGGATATTCAGTCGCACTAATGGCTGACTCAACCTCTCGTTGGGCTGAAGCGTTAAGAGAAATTTCTGGTCGGCTTGAAGAGATGCCTGGTGAAGAAGGTTATCCTGCATATTTACCTAAAAAAGTTGCTGAGTTTTATGAACGCGCAGGTAAAGTTAAAACCCTTGGTTCTGATGAAAGAATTGGCAGTTTAACAGTTACAGGTGCTGTATCACCACCTGGTGGAGACCTATCTGACCCTGTTGTTCAAGCAACATTAAAAGTAGTAAAAGTTTTCTGGTCACTTGAGGATTGGCTTGCTTATGCAAGACATTTCCCTGCTATAAACTGGCTTACAAGTTATTCTTTATACTATGATGCTTTGGAAGATTATTATAAAAAGAACTTAGGTGAAGACTTTGTAGAACTTAGGGACGAAGCAATGGCTATACTACAAAAAGAATCTGAATTAAAAGAGATTGTTCGTCTTGTAGGATATGAAACACTTTCAGAACAGGATAAACTTATCTTAGAGATTGCAAGAATGTTAAGAGAGGACTTTTTGTACCAATCAGCATTTGACCCTATTGACACATACTGCTCTGGCAAAAAACAATACTTAATGTTGAAATCAATAATTAAACTATATCACAAAATGAAACAAAAAATTGATACCGCAACTGGCGGGATAACAGTTCAAGAACTGATAACTGCTGAGATAAAAGATAAAATTACAAAACTAAGATTTACACCTGAGGAAAAAATTGATATAATAGAAGATTATATCAACAATCTATAAACCTATGACAAGAATTTGGCCTGGAGTAATTGAACATTTTAAAGAAATTTTGCCTGTTTCAAAGAATACACCTATCATAACTCTGTATGAAGGCAACACACCACTTATTAAAGCTGAAAATTTAGAGTATAAGTTAAAAAAAGAGTATGATGTAAAATTAAACATTTATTTAAAATACGAAGGAGCAAATCCTACTGGTTCTTTCAAAGACCGCGGGATGACAGTTGCAATTTCAAAAGCAAAAGAAGAAAAATCAAAAGTTGTAATCTGCGCATCTACAGGAAACACATCTGCCTCTGCTGCTGCTTACTCTGCAAAAGCAAATATGAAGTGCATTGTTTTAATACCTCACGGAGCTATCGCTTTAGGAAAACTCTCACAAGCAGTTATGCATGGTGCTGAAGTTTTTGCAGTAAAAGGAAATTTTGATGTTGCATTAAAACTCGCAAAAGAAATTTCAGAAAAATATCCAATAACACTTGTAAACTCTCTTAATCCATATCGTATAGAAGGACAAAAAACCGCTTCTTTTGAAATCATTGAACAACTTGGTTTTGTTTCTGATTTTCAATTTATGCCTGTAGGAAATGCAGGAAATATAACTGCTTATTGGAAAGGATACAAGGAATACTCAAAAAGAAATAATGTAAAAAAACTGCCAAAGATGATGGGATTTCAAGCAAAAGGGTCCGCTCCTATAGTTAAAGGTAGACCAATAAAAAATCTAAAAACAATCGCCACTGCAATAAGAATTGGAAATCCTGCTTCTTGGAAGTATGCAGTAGAAGCAAGAGATGAATCAGGTGGTGTGATTGATGTTGTATCAGATAAAGAGATACTATCAGCATATTATCTACTTTCTTCATTAGAAGGATTATTTGTAGAACCTGCATCTGCGGCATCTGTCGCTGGATTGATAAAATATGTAAAAAATGGATACTTTGACAAAACTGATGCACCAAACATAGTATGTATTCTAACAGGACATGGGCTTAAAGACCCCGACTGCGCAATAAACGCAGCAAAAAAATATGTAAAAATTAAAACAGTTGAGCCAAGTTTAAATTCAATAATGAAAAATTTAAAACTATGAAAAAGATTGTTCTTGCAACAAGAAATAAAGACAAAACAAAAGAAATCAAAGAGATTTTTAAAAGGTTAAAATTAGATATTGAAATTTTGTCAATATTAAAATTTCCAAATATACCTGAAGTTGAAGAGGATGGCAAAACATTAAAAGAAAATGCAAAAAAGAAAGCAAAAGTGGTTGGAGATATAACAGGCCTTCCAACACTAAGCGAAGATACAGGTTTATTTGTTGATTATTTAAATGGTGCTCCTGGTGTTTATTCTTCTTGTTATGCTGATACAGACCCTAAAAAACACACTGCAACATATGAAGATAACTACAAAAAACTTTTAAAAGAACTTGAAGGTGTTCCTTGGGAAAAAAGGACTGCGAAATTTGTTTGTACTGCGTGTCTTTATATCCCACAAAAAAATAAATGTTATACAAGGGCTGCAGAAGTTAAAGGATTCATAACATTTTCTCCAAAAGGTGACAATGGTTTTGGATATGACCCTGTATTTTTTTATCCACCAAAACAGAAAACATTTGCCGAACTTTCTTTTGAAGAAAAAAATTCAATAAGCCATAGATTTTTAGCAATAAAAAAAATCGTTCCTTTGATAAAAGAACTGAAGTGAGTAGTAAATGAGCTATTAGTTGATGAGTTATGAGTTATTAGTATATGAGTGATTGGTGATTAGTTATGAGTTATAAAACTCTGAACTCCAAACTCTGAACTAATAACTAAAATGGAGAGGTGGCCGAGTGGCTTAAGGCGCACGACTGGAAATCGTGTGTACCGCCAAAAGCGGTACCGTGGGTTCAAATCCCACCCTCTCCGTATTAAAATCCTTATGCTTGCACAAAAAATACACATCCTTAACCTATCAAAAGAAGAACTTCAAAACATAATAACAAAAAAACTATTACAAAAACCTTACAGAACAAAACAAATTTTAAATTGGATATATAAAAAGAAAGTTGACAACTTTAAAAATTTTTCTGACTTACCTGAAGAATTAAGACATAAATTAGAAGAGAAATTTGAAATTTATTATTTGAAGTTAAACTCATTAGATATCTCAAAAATAGATGCTACAACAAGATATAACTTTAAAACTAAAGATGAACATATTATACCAACTGTATTTATTCCAAAATTTGAACGAAATGTGGTCTGTATTTCAACACAGATTGGTTGCAGTATAGAATGCAGTTTCTGTAACTCAGGAAGAGTAAATTTTGTAAGAAATCTAACCTGTGGTGAGATTGTTGAACAGATTATAAGAGTTGAAAAAGATAAAGGCAAAATAAATGGTGTTTTATTTATGGGTATGGGCGAACCATTGCTAAACTATGAAAATATTACAAAATCTATAAAAATTTTAACGGACCAAGATATGTTTGGTTTAGCAAAAAGAAGAATCACTGTTTCTACAGTTGGGGTTGTTCCAAATATATATAAATTAGCAGAAGAAAATCTTGGTATAAAACTTGCTTTATCTCTACATTCTTACAACGACAAAAAAAGAAAAAAGTTTGTCAAAAACTTAAACTTCAAAATAGAAGATATAATCAAAGCAGGAATATTTTATGTCAAAAAAACAAAAACAAAATTGACAATAGAATATGTTATGATTAAAAACGAAAATGACACACTAAAAGATGCTAAAGGTCTTATAGAGGTTATAAAAAGTTTTACTAAAGATAAAAACTTAGTAAAAATAAACTTAATACCTCTAAATGAAATTCAAGATATAAAAGATTTATCAAAACCTGAAGAAGAGAATATAAAAGCTTTCAAAGATCTATTAGTAAAAAGTGGATATTTAACATTTGTCAGAAAAACATATGGTATAGATATTCAATCTGCCTGTGGTCAACTCGGATATTAAACCTATGGATTTAAAAAATCTATACAAAAAATTTCACAGCAAAATTCAAAAAAGAAAATTAGAATTTAAAAATAACAGAAATGACAAACAAAAAATACTTAAAGAACTTTGTTTTTGTCTATTGACTCCTCAATCAAAAGCTTTAAATTGTTGGTCAGCAGTAGAAGAACTATTCAAAAACGGTTTCCCTAATGTAGAGGAAAAGAAGATAAAAGAGATTCTTTCATCAAAGGTGAGATTTCACAACAACAAAACAAAATATCTGCTTGAAGTTGCAAAAAATTTTGATTTAATATATAAAATAATAAATAAAAATCTTGAACCACAAGTACTAAGAGAAATATTAATTAGGGAGATAAAGGGTTTAGGTTATAAAGAAGCAAGCCATTTTTTAAGAAACATAGGATACTCTTTTGACCTCGCTATACTTGACAGACATATTATAAAAAATTTGTTAAAACTAAAAGTTATAAACAAAATTCCAAAAAGTTTAACAAAGAAAGAATATTTGAAAATTGAAAAAAAGTTTGTTAAATATTCTAAAAAAATGAAAATTCCACCTGTAGATTTGGACCTTCTTTTTTGGGCATTACAAACAGGATGTGTATTTAAATGATAGGAATAGACATAATAGGAACAAAAAGAATAAAAAAACTGATAAAAAACAAAAGATTTCTTGAAAGGGTATTCAGCAAAGAAGAGATAGATTATTGTGAATCTAAAAAAAATAAAGAACAACACTACTCTGCAAGATTTGCAGCAAAAGAGGCGGTTTGGAAATCACTCGCTGGAAAATATTCAATTGCCTTAAAAGACATTGTAATAAAAAATATAAATAATGGAAAACCAATTGTTGTGTTAAAAAATAAAAAATTAAAGAATATAAAAATAGAGGTATCCTTATCTCATACAAAAGATTATTCAGTAGCAGTTGCAATATTAAAAAGCTATGTGTAACAAACATCAAATAATAACAAAAAATATAGCGAAAGATTTCCTTCCAAAAAGACCTCAAACAATTCACAAATATGAACTCGGCCATGTATTAGTAATTGCTGGAAGCAAAAACTATACAGGTGCAGCGGTTTTATCAGCAGAATCGTGTTTATACACAGGATGTGGGCTTGTAAGTTTAGCGGTACCAAAAAATATCTATGAAATTACAACTTCAAGGATAACTCCAGAAGTAATTGTTTTTCCTCTCCCATCTACACCACAAGGCTTTATTTCAGAAAAAGCAGTTGATGATATATTAGAATATATACAGAAAAGAAAAGTAAACACAATTTGTCTCGGCTGTGGTTTAGGAAGAGATGAACAAACAAAGATTTTTGTAAACAATTTATTAAAAATTTTATCTTATCCTCAAACAAAATTTCCTTCTGAAATATCTATATTAGTAGATGCAGATGGTTTTAACCTCCTTGAAGTAGAAAATAAAAAGATCAAATCTTTAAAAAATTCTAAAAAAAATGTTATTCTAACACCACATACCGGAGAATACAAAAATCTATTAGACATTACTGAAGAAGAACTTAAAAATTTACAAACAGACCCTTGTGTTGAAGTACAAAATTTTGCAAAAGACAACAATGTTGTGTTAGTTTTAAAATCATACAATACAACAATCTCAGACGGGGGATACATATTTCGTTTAAATCAACCAAATAGTGCTTTAGCAAAAGGTGGTTCAGGTGATGTATTAGCAGGAATAATTTCTGGCCTTATTTATCAAGTTAAAAACTATAATAAAACTTTAATTGAATATAACTACTTATTAAAATCCGCAGTTTTAGGTGTCTACCTTCATTCGCAATCAGGCCTTATAGGGAGAAAACAAAAAACAGAATTCTGTTTCACTCCAAAAGATATTCTTGATTTCTTGCCAGAAGTTTTCAAAGAACTATTGTAGTTTGAAAATTTTTTGTTTACCCCTTGACAAATGTTTTTATTTTTAATAATTACTAAATTGTAATAATTACAAATTAGTATTAAATTTAAAATTAAACTTATGCAAAATATAAAAGAAACTTTAAAATCAAAAGGTATAAAACCAACTATACAAAGAATAAAGATATATAAATATCTTACTGAACACAGAACACATTCTGATGTTGAGACGATATATAATGACTTAGTAAAAGAATTACCAACTATTTCAAAAACTACAATATATAACACTTTAAAAGAATTTGCAGAAAAAAATTTAGTTCTTGAGATACCGTTAGAAACAAAACTTTGTTTTGATGGATACACTCAACCACATAGCCATTTCATATGTGAAAAATGTGGAGAGGTTTATGATTTAAATATAGAATATAGTTTTGCAAAAAGACAAAAGATTGATGGCCATTTGGTCAAAAAATTTTGTGGTATATTTAAAGGAATCTGTAGGGAATGTAAAAAGAAAGGAGAAAAATAAAATGAATCTACAAACGCTTTATAAAATTGGTTATGGTATGTATATTGTTTCATCTAAAAACAAAGAAGGAAAATTTAATGGACAAATTTCAAATACTGTTTTCCAAGTTACTTCAGAACCACCTCAGATTGCTGTATGTTTAAACAAGAATAATCTCACAACTGACTATGTTAAAGAAAGTGGTATGTTTATTGTTTCTGTATTGAAAAAAGAAACGCCTTTAGAGTTTATTGGCAGGTTTGGTTTTAAGTCTGGTAGAAACATTAATAAATTTGAGAATCTTAACTACAAAACATCTAATTTAGGGTTACCTATAATTTTAGAAAATTCTTTAGCATATGTTGAAGCAAAAGTTGTAAATAGTATTGATGTTGGAACACATATATTGTTTGTCGGTGAAGTAGTAGACGCTGATATTTTATCTGAAGGTGAGACAATGACATATGAGTTTTACCATTTAGTCAAACGAGGAAAATCACCAAAAACAGCACCAACTTATATTAAAGATAGTCAATGAGTTAATAGTTGGTAGTTAATAGTTCATAGTATATAAAAATTGTATAGATGTAGAGCAAGACTTTAGTAGCTGTGTCGTGATATCAATTTTGGTAGCCGCAGGCTTCAGCCTGCGTAATATTACCGACGATAAACGCAACCCCGCAAGTTGCGAGGTTGCGGCTACCAGCAAAAAAGAGGGGTTATGACACAGACACAGGGTTTAGCCTTGCTAAAATTTTTCTAAAAATACGAAAGGAGAAACTAATATGAAAAAATATGAATGCAAAGTATGTGGGTATATATATGACCCACAAAAAGGTGATCCGGAAAACGGTATCAAACCAGGGACACCTTTTGAACAACTACCAGATGATTGGGTCTGTCCAGTATGTGGTGTAGGGAAAGAAGAGTTTGAGGAAGTTAAGTAGTTTATAGTCAACAGTTGATAGTTCATAGTTAATATTTAATCCAGCAATCTGCGGGATAAAAATTGTATAGATGTAGGGCAAGGCTTCCCGCCAGAGGCGCCCACCAGAGGTGGGCAGGCCCGCCTGCCGCGGGCAGGGACTGCCTCAGGCATGTAGCCTTGCTAATATTTCTTAAAAATATGAATTTTTTATTGAGTTTAAATTCAATACTATTATCCTTTATTTGTGGTTTATTAACTTGGTCTTTGACAGCATTAGGTTCTGCAGTTGTGTTTTTTAAAAAAACAGTATCAAGAAAATTTTTAGACGCATCTTTAGGTTTTTCAGCAGGGATTATGATTTCAGCAAGTATTTGGAGTTTACTTTTACCATCAATTGAGTTATCTCAAAATATAAGTTTACCAAAATGGTTTCCTCCTACAGTTGGATTTTTATTAGGTACTATTTTTTTAAATATTATCGACAATTTTACTCCACATCTTCATATATTTGAACCTGAAGAAAGACAAGAAGGGATAAAGTCAAATCTTAAAAAAACAATGTTGTTGTTTTTAGCAATGACAATACACAATTTTCCTGAAGGTTTAGC
>Ga0308421_1000159_pt1 | contig 40131 bp, 33 predicted proteins | sample HotsprSampleMS60_FD_203673 | JGI IMG/M metagenome (GOLD analysis project Ga0308421, IMG submission 203673) | Hot spring phototrophic mat microbial communities from Mushroom Spring, Yellowstone National Park, Wyoming, United States - 20090730_MS60 ...
GATCTAATTGTTTTTTGTCTGCCAGTAACTTAAGATTAGTAAGAAGAAAGATAAAAAGAAAAGCAAAAAAAAGAACAACGGTAAGAAGACGAATATAATAAAACTGTTTTTCAATTTGAAGATATTCGAACCGACTGCCAAAAAGATTAATCCGTTTTTTTTTCATTCTATTCCCCCACCGATGGCGGTAACAAAAAATGGTAACCTATCTTTGTAATTTTCAATTTGCGGATCTTTTTTAAATAAAGAATAAGGATTAAAGATAGAGAAAGAAATTGGTATGTCGATACTTTTGCTTAAAATTTGTGTCAAAGCCGGAAATTGGATAATATCACCGATGAAAAATACCAAAGCAGGCGGGGTCACTATTTTTTTAATTTCAAAAACAAATTGTTTGGTAATTGGAGAAATAATAGTTTCGATGTCGATATTTCCTTTACTTTTTAGATCAAATACTTGCAAAAGATCACCCGTTTTTTTTTCATCTAAAGAAGTATTAATTTGAATTTCTTTAGAAAAAAGATGATAACCTAAGTTAAAGGTATGAATTTTGGAGATGAGAGAAATATTTGGATCAAATAAATATAACGAGGTACTGTTTTGGCCTAAGTTGATAAAAAAGGTTTTTGAAGAAGAGTTTTGTGTAGAAATAAAGTAAAATTTATTGAGAAAACGACCAAAGGCAGAGAGTTGATTTTCCAAAAAGACTGGAATTAGACCAGCAAGTTCCACTGTTTCTTCAATTTTTTGAGCAAGTTTTTTAGAAACGGCTGCCACCAGAACTAAAAGAGTTTTCTCTTTTTCATTATGGTGAAGAATTTCTAAGTCAATATTGATTTCATCAATAGCTAATGGAATAAACTGATCGGCTTGATATTTAATGGCAGAAATTAATTCTTTTTCATTTAAAGAAGGCATTGGAAGAATTTGACTGTAGGTATAGGCATCAGGAATAATGATATTGACTTTTCTTTTGCCGATTTTTAAATCAGAAACTAATTTTTTAATCACATCCGCCAATTTTTGAGAAACGTCAAGGGTGTCTTGGGTAAAAAAGGAAAAAGGAAGATTGTATAAAAGACTAATTTTTTTTGTGACAATCTCTTTGGGCAAAATTTCCCCATCAAAAATTTTTATCGCATTATCGGTAATTTCCAAACTAAAAAAATCAGTCATACTCATAAAATTAATATACACATTTTTGACTAAAAATTGCAACCGCTTTTAATAACTTTTAAGCTTGACTTTTGTTTGATAATTAAAGGAGGCTGTTTCCTCAGCCCGAGAAGATGAAGTGTTGTAACTAATGGTAAAACTAATATTTATTACTGGAGGCGAATATAAAGCCGTTCGATAGCATTGAACACTAAAGTTGGTGATTTTTGTTTGAGAAGAGTTTAACGAAACCGAACCTGGCGAACCATTATTTAATACCGATGACTCTGAACTAATTGAGTTGGTTGTGTTTAAATAAAATCTAAACCAATTGCCAAACTTATCTTTAAAATATGAAGCGTTTCCCAAAGAAGACGATTGACAAATTTTATTACTTTCAGTTGGTGGCGTAGCAGAATGAATACTTTCTCCATAATTTCTAATAGTGTTTTCCATTACATTTAATACATAGTCCCCTTCTCTTTTAACAATCGAAAGCCGTTGGATTTTTACTTGTTGTTGAAGAATGGAAAAAATAATGGCAAAAAGAGCGGGTAAAACCAATCCAATTGTTGCAATAACTACAATCATCTCAATTAAAGTAAAGCATTTTTTTTGCCGTATAGAGTTAATTTTTAATTTATTTATTATTCCCATACGGTAAAAACAGTATTAATAGGAAATTGATAAGTTTGGCCAAGTTCTTGCCATTCGACTAAAATCGCAACGTTTACTTGATAGATATAATTTCCTGGATTCCATGTAAATGATGCCGACCGTTTGAAGAATTGATCTAAAGAATAGTTACATGGAGAAGTATTATTCCAATCAAGACTATTAAAACAGATGGTTTGGTCGCTTCCCCATTGAGATACTTTTTCAGTAAAAGAATCTACCGGATTACTGATATTATAAAGTTCGCCACCCCAGTTTTCTTCTTTTTCCCCTCTTAACCATTCCAAAAGTTCCTCAGCGTATCGGGTGGCTAAAATTTTATGTTCTTGGATTTTTAAATTACGTAAAGAAGCAATCGTTACCGCGGCAGCAACAACAAAAAACAGCGATAAAATAGTAACAAAAATTAAAACCTCAATTAGGGTAAAGCTTTTTTTGTTGGCAACCATTAAATTAATTCTAACAAGAAATAAAATTATCAAAAAGGGTAATTACGCCAGAAGATGAAATGGTTATAGTAAGACATTTACCGATGTTTGAATTTCTGATTTGAATTGTTCCGGCAGTTGAAGTTAAATTTAGTTCTCGAAAGTTATAATTTCCTGTGCCACTAATGATAGAAATATTGTTTGAAGATGGAAAATTATAAGAAAAAACAGCGGGAGATACTGAGTTTCCTCCACATCTTAACCATAAGGAATAACCAGAGTTTGTTACATTAACTTGATAACCATTAAATCCGCCATTGCAAGTTAAACCGCTTAAATCACCACTATTAGCTTTCTTTTTTGCTATTTCTAAGATATTGACTAATTTTAATGCTTCACTTTTAAGATTTTTTTCCTGGGTAAAGTTATTATAATACGCCAACGATAAACCGCCAAAAATTAATATCATGGTGGTTGTCACTAAAAGCTCAATTAAGGTAAAAGATCTCATATTAAATTGTTCTAATTAACCTAATTGACCTAATTTCTAATTAACAAAATTTTTGTCATTTCTTGCCCTTCGATTCGGACAACAGGTTTACTCAGTAAATATCATTGTCATTCCTGACTTGATCAGGAATTTATATGATTTTAACCTTTTTTATATATTAAGTTTAAGGTATTACTATATAGATTCCTGCTTTCGCAGGAATGACAATAATATTGTCAATTATATAGTCCCGATTTAGTCGGGATGACAAAGAATCTTTGTATAGACACGCCATGGCGTATCTCTACCTAAAATTAAACCAATCTCCCAATTCCCATCAATCTCTACTTATCTCTATAAATCTCTATTTATCTCTATTTAATATTCGCATAATTTGCATCATTCGCATATTCATTCGCATCATTCGTATTATTTTTAAACCTTTACACAATTTTTACACCATGTTTACACAACGTTTATACAATTTTAATATTCTATTTTTGCCCATACGGACCAACACAGTAATTACAATTAGCGTCACCACAACTCCCACAACTTCCTCTTCCTCCAGTTTCTAAATAGGCGCCTAATGTGTAGTCTGATTGAGAAATATTACAGCGATAATAATATAAAGGAGATCTTGGATCGTTTGGGAAAGAAGAAAGATAACTACCCAACCAATTGACATTTTGACAATTATTATTAAAACTTCCTGAATAATATTGATTATTATTACTCCTATACATCTCCAACGCGGCTCTTATTTGTTCTAAGTCAGCTTTTCTTTTGGCATCGCGACTGGCTCTATTTAGTTGAGTGTAAACTACCGCTCCTCCAGAAGCTAGAAGTGCGATAATGGTAGCAACGACCAAAATTTCGACAAGAGTAAAGCTCTTTTTAGTTAAAAATTTTTTTATAAAAATTTTCATTATTAATAATTTTAATTTAATTTAAAAACTATTGTTGATTTCTTAAACAATAACTTGAAGGTGATTCGGTTTCTAAGGTAGCACAAATAGTGTACGCGTCAGAGCTGGAAGAAATCGTGTAGACATAAGGAGAAGAATTTCTAGGATCCGAAGGAGCTGTTAAAGTACTACTTCCGCAGTTAAGAACAGAAGGCCAATTACTATAATTAGGATATCGAAAATTATTATTATAAGAATAATATTGTTCTAAACAGTTTTGAACTGCTTTTAAATCTTGTTTTCTTTTGGCGTCTCTTGCTTTTTTTTGGGCGGTAGAATAAGAGATGGCCCCAAGACCAACCAATATTCCAATAATACCAATAACAACTAACATCTCCAAAAGTGTAAAAGCTTTTTTTATCATAATTTTATGGTTCGGTAACTATATAACATTTACCAGATGAACAAGGACCGCATGGACATGATGTTGAACTATCAGAATCGGCTTTATTTTCTAAACAGGCGCAAAGTTGAAATGTAAGATTAGTATTATTTGGTGAATAATAATATGGAGTTGGACCTAAAGGATCGCACGGGATTTTATTGATATAAATAGTTGATCTAGAATTAAAAGAGCTTCCACACGTTGATGTTGTTCCAAATCGATTTCCTGCGGCTGTTGGGTAAAGAGGTGGATTTTGATCTTGGCGATACATTTCTAAAGCCTTTTGAATCTGTTTTAAATCAGATTTTCTTTGAGCATCACGGGCTCGCTCACGGGCGCCCATAAAATTAGACACCACAAGCGCCGAAAGCATTCCAATAATGGCAATCACCACCAAAAGCTCAATTAAAGTAAATCCTTTTTTATTCATTTATATTTTTATTATAACACTTATAAATAAAGATCAAGAGATTATCTAAAGTAAGTTGCAGATTTAAATAGTTGTTTTCTAAAAGAAAAAGATTTTTTACTGCTTCTTTTAAAATCTGGTAAGCCTTAAGATTACCTTTGAGTTCTTTTTTAAAATAATAAATTAAAAAAAAAGTCATTTCTTTTGCCTCGTTTCGATCGGTCACATCAACAAAAAAAAGTTCGCCTTTTTTTATCTTTTCAATCACCTTTTCAATTTTTTCATTCTCTTTTTCTTCCGCCTTATTTTTTAAATCGATCACTTTAGCGCGAGAAATAACCGTTGGTAAAAGTCGATAAAGGTTTTGACATGCCAAAATAAAATAAACGTTTGAAGGTGGTTCTTCTAAAAGTTTTAAAAAGGCATTTTGGGATTCTAAAGATGAACGTTCAAACTCATAAAAAACATAAATTCTTTTTTTGGGGTTAAAATATTTAACCTCTTGTTGAAGACTTCTTATTTGATTGATGCTATATTCATTTTTTTCCGGATAAAGAAAAGTAATAATATCATCTTTGGAAAAATTTTTTTTAAGAAATTCATCAACACACTCTTTTTCTTTAGTTAAAAGAATCATTGATTGCATAAAATAAATATAACAAATTTTTTTATCACTCTTGCATTTTTTTCCAAATCTTTTTATAGTTAAATTATGAATATTATTCCAAAACAATTACTTAACCAATTAGTCAAAAACAAAGTCATAATTCAAGATCAGGCAGATCAGTTTGAATTGGCCGCTCTTCAAAAAAATTTACCAATAGATGAGTATCTTTTTCAATTTACTGATGTAAAGCGCGAAGAAATAATTAGAGCCATTGCCGAGATTTTTGAAATTTCATATGTTGATTTAGAAAGTATTCCCACCGATCCTCAGGCAATTTCCTTAATTTCTGAACCTTTGGCTAGACGTTTTAATGTTTTTCCTTTTAAGTTTGAAAGTGAAAAAAACATTTTGTATCTGGCAACTTATGATCCCTTTAATACTTTTGCCTCTGATTTTTTAGAGAAAAAAACTGGAAAAAGAATTGTTTTTGTTCTGGCTGATCCGCAAAAAATTCAAAAAACAATTGAGATTATTTACGGCCAAGGTTTAACACCTGAGGTAAAAGAAGCTTTAAAAGAATATCAGCCAAAAAAAGAGGAAGTTTTGAAAGAGACAAAGATAAAAGAAGCCCCAATTGCTAAAATTGTTGCCACCATCGTTGAGTTTGCTATTCGTGGTCGCGCCTCCGATATTCACATTGAACCTCAAGAAAATATCGTCCGGGTAAGATATCGAATCGATGGCATTTTACATGAAAAGCTGGTTTTACCAAAAGTTATCCAAGATGGGGTGATTTCGCGAATTAAGATTCTTTCTTCAATGAAAATCGATGAAAAACGAATCCCTCAAGATGGCCGTTTTTCTTATCGTTTGGGAGATGAAGAGGTTGATCTTCGGGTTTCCACTTTGCCCACAGTTCACGGAGAAAAAGTGGTGATGCGACTTTTGAAAAAAACTGGTGGGATTCCAAAACTTCATGAACTGGGACTGCGTGGACCTCAATTTCGTGATTTAGAAGAGGCAATTACAAAGCCTTATGGAATTATTTTAGTCACCGGCCCAACAGGTTCTGGAAAAACAACCACTTTATATTCCGTTCTTTCTCGACTCAATACCCCAAAAGTTAACATCATGACTCTTGAGGATCCAGTAGAATATCAAATCCCAGGTATCAACCAAGTTCAAATTAATCCCCAAGCCGGCCTGACTTTTGCCTCAGGACTTCGGGCTTTTTTACGTCAGGACCCCAATATTATTTTAGTTGGTGAAATTCGTGATAAAGAAACTACCCAACTGGCAATTCAAGCTGCTTTAACCGGCCATCTGGTTTTCTCAACCCTTCACACCAATGACTCAGCCACTGCCATTCCTCGGTTAATAGATTTGGGGGCTGAGTCTTTTTTAATAGCCTCAGTTTTAAATGCAGTTGTTGCTCAACGAATCTGTCGTCGAGTGTGTCAGTTTTGTAAAAAAGAGTATGAACCAGATGAACAAGTAAAGAAAAATATCATCGATGTTTTAGGTGATCTTTTACCAAAACCTTATAAGGAAGGAAAAAAGATTATTTTAGCAAAAGGAGAAGGTTGTTCTGAATGTAATAATATCGGTTACTTAGGCCGGATTGCTATTTTTGAAGTTTTGAAAGTTTCGCCACAAATTACTAAAATGATTTTAAAACAAGAGTCAGCTAAAGATATTGAAAACCAGGCAAAAAAAGAAGGATTAATCAATATGAAACAGGATGGCTATTTAAAAGTATTGGATGGAATAACAACGATTGAAGAAGTTTTGCGGGTAGCAGAAGTTTAAGAAATAGTTTAAATCAGTTAAAATCAGTTATAATCAGTTGGAATCGGTTTATCCGGAGGAAAGTCGAAGGATTTATTCTAAGGATTTATCTTGAGCGAAGTAAAAAAATTAGAATTAGAAAAAATTAACGTTATTCGTTATTTGAGAAAAAAATATGCTGAATCTCAATGAGTTTTTAAAATTAGCTATTGAAAAAAATGCTTCGGATTTACATCTTATTCCAAGCTTCCTCCCATCCCTTAGGATTGAGGGAGAAATTCATTTTTTGGCAAAATATCCTCCCCTTGAGGAAAAAACCTTAGAAGAAGCTCTTTTTTCTTTATTAAATGATGAACAAAAACAGATTCTTTTAACCAACAAGGAACTTGATCTTTCCCAAGAATTTGAGGAGACTCGTTTTCGAATAAATCTTTACTATACAAAAAATGGTCTTTCTGCTTCTTTTCGCTTAATTCCCAAAAAAATAAGAACCTTAGAAGAACTCAATTTACCTCCTTCTTTATATAAAATTTGTGATTTAACCCAAGGTTTTGTTTTAGTGACGGGCCCAACAAGTAATGGAAAATCAACCACTTTGGCCGCTTTGATTAATGAGATTAATTTAAAATACCCCTATCATGTTATTACCATTGAGGATCCAATCGAGTATGTTTATCCAAAAGGTTTATCAATTATCAGTCAACGCGAGCTTTACACTCATACTTACTCATGGAATAAACCATTAAAATCAGCTCTAAGAGAGGATCCAAATGTTATTTTGGTGGGTGAAATGCGAGATTATGACACAATAAGTTTGGCTTTAACTGCTGCCGAAACTGGTCATTTAGTTTTTTCCACCCTTCACACTAATTCCGCTCCCGAAACAATTGATCGGATTATCGACGCTTTTCCTTCTCATCAACAAAATCAGATACGAATTCAGCTTTCTTCCGTTTTAAAGATGGTAATTGTTCAAAAACTTCTACCGCAAGCTTCTGGTTTTGGGCGAATTCCGGCTTTAGAAATTTTAGTCAATACCACTTCAGTTTCTAATCTTATCCGTGAAGGAAAAACTCATCTTTTACCCGGCGTTTTGGAAACTGAAGAAAAAGAAGGATCGATTCTTTTTGAAAAATACCTGGTAAAACTTTATCGTCAAGGATTGATTAGCAAAGAAACGGCTTTTTCTTATGCCATAAGACCCAAAGAGTTGGAAAAGTTTATCTTGCGGTAAATTTTTATGCGATTTTACTATAAAGCCATTCAAAACGGAAAAATCGTAAAAGGAAAAATTGAGGCAGAAAAAGAAGAAGACGTAAAAGATTATTTAAAGGAAAAAGGACTTTTTGTGGTTGAGATAAAAAAAGAAGGAGGAAATCAAATTTATTTCTTAAGTGCTATTTTTGATCGGGTAAATTTTTCTGATATTGTCAACTTCACTCGCCAAGTGGCGATGATGCTTAATGCCGGTTTGACTTTAATTGAAGCTTTAGACATTTTAAAAAAACAAACTACCAAACAAAGCTTTAAAAAAATAATTACTGATCTCTCTGAAGAAATTAAAGCCGGTAATTCTTTTTCAATGGCTTTGAAGAAATATACTTCTTATTTTTCTCATCTTTACATTGCTTTAGTTCGCTCCGGTGAGGCTTCAGGAAAATTGGCGGAGATTCTTTTAAAACTGGCCGATAACTTGGAAAAAGAGCGCGAGTTTAAAGCAAAAGTTAAAGGATCCTTAATTTATCCGGTAATTATTATCATTGCCATGATTATTGTTATTTTTATCATGATTACTTTTGTTTTACCAAGGCTTTTGAATCTTTATAAAGACTTTAACATTGATTTACCATTGACGACTAAGTTGTTGATTTTTATCTCTTCTTTTATGACCAAATTTTGGCCTTTGGTTGTTGGTGGAACTTTTTTAATAATTATAGTTTTTCGAAATTATCTTAAAACTAAAGAGGGAAAACTTCTTTACGACTCAACTCTTTTAAAAATTCCAGTCTTAAAAGAGGTTATTAAAACATCAAGTTTGGTTGATGTAACAAGAACTCTTTCTATTCTAATTGGTTCAGGTGTTTCGATTTTGGAGGCTTTGGAGATAGTCAAAGACACTTCAGAAAATCTAGTTTATCAAAAAGCTTTTTCAAATATTTATAAAAAAGTGGAAAAAGGTGTTTCTTTAGGAACAGCAATGGAGGAAGAAGAGGAAATATTCCCCCCAATTTTAGTTCAAATGACTCAAGTAGGTGAACAAACCGGTCATTTAGATGATACTTTGGGAAGAATCTCTCGCTATTTTGAGATGGAGTCGGAATTGGCCGTTAAAGCAATGACCACCTTAATTGAGCCGGCGATTTTGGTTTTTTTAGGAGTGGGCGTTGGGTTTTTGGTGATGTCTGTTATTACCCCAATTTATAATCTAACTTCTTCGTTTAAGTAAAAGAGTTTGATTAAACATTAAACCTTATAAAAATACGAATGATGCGAATATGAAAGAGAGATAAATGGAGATTTGTAGAGATAAATGGAGATAAATGGAGATACGTAGAGATAAATGGAGATTGGAAGAGTGGAAATTAGTGTAAAAAGTAGTGTAAACATTGTGTAAACGTTGTTAATATTTAACGTTTTACGTTACACGTTCCACGTTACACTTTGTTAAAGTGTTAGATGTTATATATTTGGTGTTATTTGTTAGAAGTTAGATGTTTGGTGTTAGGTGTGAGATGATTTTAATCTCTAGTTATCTGTTTAATCTGGTAATCTTTGATTTTTTGTGATAAAAGAGGAAATTGAGAAAGTTGATAGTGGGCAACAAAATAATTTACCGCGTTTTTGGTCTGGGAGATAAGTTCATAATCGGTAAAAGAGGCTACTTTTAAATTAATAAAGCCATGTTGTTTTTCCCCATAAATTTCTCCTGGTCCTCTTGTTTGAAGATCGTATTCTGCCAGTTTTATCCCAAGATTAGTTTTTGAGAAAAATGTCAACCTTTCTATCACCTCAGGGGCGTTACTGGTAGTAAAAAGAAAACAGTAAGACTGTTTATTGGAACGGCCGACTCGGCCTCTAAGTTGATGAAGCTGAGCCAAACCAAAACGTTCGGCGGCTTCAATAACCATAATTGTTGCTTGAGGAATATCGATCCCAACCTCAACAACAGGTGTGGTGACTAAAATTTTTATCTTATCGTTTCGAAAATCCAAAAGAACCTTATTTTTTTCTTCATTTTTTAATTTGCCATGAAGCAGTCCCAATTTAAACTCCGAAAAAATTTTTTTAAGATTTTCAAATTCTTTTTTGGCGGCTTTTACTGATTTCATGGTTTCAACTGCTGACTCATCAATTAAAGGACAAACGATAAAGACTGAGGCATCTTCGTTTTTAATTTTTTCTTTTATCCATTGATAAGCTTTTTCTCTTTTTTCCTGAGGAACAAGATAGGTTTTCACAGGCAGTCTTCCTTTTGGCATCTCATCAAGATAAGAAATGTCTAGTTCGCCATACAAAACTAAGGCAACAGTTCGAGGGATAGGGGTGGCCGTCATTGTTAAAAGATGAGGGTTTAATCCTTTTTCTTTTAATAAAGCTCTTTGGCGGACTCCAAATCGATGTTGTTCGTCAATAATAACCAAACCTACCCGGGAAAATTTTAACTTATCATTTAAAAGAGCATGGGTGCCAACAATTATGTTAAAATCAAAAATCACCTCGTTGTCTTTTCTTTTTTTATTTATCTTTTCTGTTCTTGTTTGAGGACCGATTTTTACTGGATAATTTTTAAAAAGAGAAGAAAGCGTTTGAAAATGTTGTTTGGCTAAGATTTCAGTTGGTGCCATAAAAAGAGATTGAAAACCATTAAGATAGGCTAAATAACACGAACAAGCCGCCACCACCGTTTTTCCCGAGCCAACATCGCCTTGTAAAAATCGGTTCATTGGTTTTTCTTTTCCTAAATCATTTAAAATTTCTTTTATCACCCGTTTTTGAGCTCCCGTTAATTGAAAAGGAAGATTTTTTATAAAATCCAAAAAACGATTAAGGTTTTTCCCTGAAACTAAAAATCGATGACCCACTTTTTCTTTTTCCCACTCTTTTTTAACCAAGAATGCTGAAAGTTGTATCACAAAAAGCTCATCAAACGCCAAACGTTTTTTTGATTTTTCAGCCAACTCTCTGTTTTTTGGGAAATGAATGTTTTGGTAAGCTAAATATTCTGAAAGAAGATTGTTATAAGAAATAATTTCTTTGGGAAAAATTTCTAAAATTTCGTTTTCACTAAGTTGCGAAAGAAGCCAAAAAATTTTTTCGCGAATTACTTTGGATGATAAACCTTTTTTTTCTGGATAAATTGGGACTAATCTTCCGGTGTGAATATTTGTTTCAACTTCCCATTCAAAAGGGGTCATAATAATTTTTTTCCCAAATTCGTTAACTTCGCCGGCAAAAGAAACTTCTTTTTCAAAAGGCATAACCTTTAAAAGATAAGGTTGATTATAAAAAACAATCTCTATTTTTCCTGTTCCATCATAAAGAAGAAACTTTTGCAGTCTTAAGCCTTTTTTAGTTCTTTCTTCTTTTTTATCAATAATTTTTCCCTTAAGAGTTAGCTTTTCCCCTGGTTGGGCTTTTTGTATGGAAGAGATTAATGAGTAGTTTTCATAGCGAAAAGGGAAATAATTTAAAAGATCAAAAAAAGTTTTAATACCAATTTTTTTAAAACGCTTAATCGTTGTTTGACTGGTTGATGGCAGTTTATCAATTGATTGTTCAAGAAACATAAAGTTTTTTTATTTTAACATTAAAAACGGCGCCAAAGATGATAAAATCAAAATCAAAGCAGAAATCAAGATTAAAATCTTAAGCCAAGTTTCTTTTTTAATTCTTTTGATTTTTAAAAAAAATTTTGGATATTGCATTTTATAGAACTCTACCTTGATTTTATAACTTTTTGGTATATACCCACCGACACCCCACCAATTATTATAGGCGGGGTGAAAGCTATAAAATATTATAGCTATAAAATATTATAGCAAAGTGATATACTAAATTTTATGATTAGTCGAAAAGAACGAATTCAAAGAGCCTATTTTTGGCAACGGTTACTTCTTAAAGCTTTGCTTTTTTTGGTAGTTTCTTTTATTTTTTTATTCATCGTTTCTTTAGGTTTATTTGCCTGGTATAGCAAAGATTTACCTTCACCTAAAAAACTTGCCACCAACACCGGCTATTCAACTGTTTTTTATGATCGTGATGGAAAAATTTTGTATGAGATGTACAAAGACAAAAATCGGATTCCGGTTTCTTTAAAAGAAGTCTCTGATTATTTAAAAAAAGCAACCATTGCCATTGAAGATAAAAATTTTTATAAACATCAAGGAATTTCTCAGACCGGAATTCTTCGAGCGTTGGTTAATATTATCTTAAAAGGACGTTTAGAAGGAGGTTCAACGATTACTCAGCAGTTAATTAAAAATGTTCTTTTGACCAAAGAAAGAACTCTTTCTCGAAAAATAAAAGAGATAATTTTAGCGATAGAAGTGGAAAGACGGTATAAAAAAGATGAGATTTTGGAGATGTATTTAAACGAAGCTCCCTATGGTGGTAGTTTTTGGGGGGTGGCTTCGGCTTCAATGGGGTATTTTGGTAAACAACCGAAGGATTTAAATCTAGTTGAGTCAGCGATTTTAGCCGGACTGCCTCAAAGTCCAACTTATTACTCACCCTTTATTGGTAAGAATGATGCTTGGAGGAGTCGCGCCAAACAAGTACTTAGACGCATGCGTGAGGATGGGTATATTAGCAAAAAAGAGGAAGAAAAAGCTTTAAAAGATTTGGAAAAAATAACTTTTAAACAGCCAAAAATTACCATTTTCGCTCCCCACTTTGTCTTTTATGTTAAAGACTTAGTTGAGAAAGAGTTTGGACCAAAGATTTTAGAAACCGGTGTGAAAATAAAAACTACTCTTTCTTTATCTATCCAAAATGAAGCAGAAAAGATCGTCAAACAAGAGATTGAAAAACTTAAAAATTACAATGTCAAAAATGCGGCGGTTGTTGTTTTAGATGTGAAAACCGGTGAGATTTTGGCGATGGTGGGTTCATATGATTTTAACGATCCTTCCTTTGGTAAGTTTAATGTCGCCACCCAAGGACTGCGTCAACCCGGCTCAACCTTAAAACCAATCACCTACGCTTTGGCTTTTGAAAAAGGCTATACTCCAGCAAGCGTCTTAATGGATGTAAAAACCGTTTTTCCCAATCAAGGAGGAAAGGACTATATTCCTCAAAATTATGATGGAAAGTTTCGCGGGCCAATTCAACTGAGGTTTGCTTTAGGCAACTCAATTAATATTCCTGCGGTTAAGCTTTTGGCAATTGTTGGTTTAAAGTCCTTTTTACAAAAAGCCTATGAGATGGGACTTTCTAACTTCGCTCCTAATTTAGAAAATCTTTCCCGTTTTGGCTTATCTATCACTTTAGGTGGTGGTGAAACTAATCTTTTAGAGTTAACTTCTGCTTTTTCTGTTTTTGCCTCAGGAGGTATTAAAAAAGAAACTTTATCGATTTTGGAGATTAAAGATTTTAAAGGAAAAACAATTTTTAAAGAAAAACCTAAAAAAGAAAAAAGAGTCCTTTCAGAAGAAGTTTCTTTTTTGATTTCTCATATTTTGTCGGATAACAACGCCAGGATTGAAGTTTTTGGTCCAAATTCATTTTTAAAAATTCCAGGAAAAACAGTGGCGGTAAAAACTGGTACTTCTGATGACAAAAGAGACAATTGGGCCGTTGGCTTTACTAAATCAATTGTTATCGGTGTTTGGGTTGGTAATAATGATAATTCACCCATGAGTCCAAACATTGCTTCAGGAATAACTGGCGCCTCCCCAATTTGGTATTATCTTATGAAAAAAATTTTGGAAAAATATCCTGATGGGATAATCGAGAAACCAGAAAAAGTCAAGGCTTTACAAATTGATGCCTTTTTGGGAGGACTTCCCAAAGAAGGTTTTCCGGTAAGATCAGAGTACTTTATTGAAGGAACGGAGCCAAAAGAAATTTCTCCATTTTATAAACGAGTCGGTGATAAGGATTATGTGATCATCAAAGAAACTGACCCGGTCTCAACTGATGGTGTTAATCGTTGGCAGCAAGGAATTGATGACTGGGTAAAATCGCAAAGTGATGAAAAGTACCATCCACCAGAAATCACCGAAAAAGCAACTCCTGAGCCAACCAAACAAGAAAATCAACCTACCAATACTCCACAGCCTACTTTTTCACCAACGTTATCGCCTAATTTAGAACCATCTCCAACACCGCTCTTAACTCCCACCCAGGTTCCTTAACCAACATAAAGCAAAAATTAACCTAATTAATAAAAATGTCATTTTTCACCCTCCGATTCGGATGGCGAACTTGATTAGAAATTTCTATGTCATTCCTGACTCGTTCAGGAATCTATATAATTCTAATCTCTTTTAAAGGTGTGATTATGTAGATTCCCGCTTTTGCGAGAATGACAAAAAATAATAAAAGTTGCAAACCTGAGTTAGTGGGGTATATACCACTGTTAGCCGATGTTAGGCTAAATTCCTCTGATTTATCTGATTTCAATCCTTCGACTTCGCTTCAGGATAAACTGATTCTAACTGATTTTAACTGATTGCAACTAATTTTAACCATTTTTACACCACGTTTACACAACTTTTACACAATGTTTATACTATGTTTACACACTATTTACACTTTCTCCAACTCTCTTTTTGCCTCTTCTTCGGTTAGATTTCTTTCTTTTGCCGAATAGTAAAAGCGAAGAGTTAATTTATTTTTAAATAACGATATAACCTCTATTTTATCAAGATAAGGAGATTTTAAAGCTTTTTCTTTGATTTTTTGAAAAGTCAAGTCTTTTTTTAGTTCAAATGTTTTGTCAAGTTTGATTGTGGCAAAAGGATTAATGGGTTTAAATTTTGGAAGAAGTTTGGCTTTTTCAATTAACGATAAAAGAGGAATTTCAGTTAAAAAAACATTCTCTTTTTTGATAATTTTGGGAAGAGGAAAAGATTCAATATTTAATTCTAAAAGCAAAGCTTCCAAGACCCCTTTTAAATCAAAAAAGTCCGTATTTAAAGCAATTCCCAGTCGATACTCTTCTTTGGGTAAATCATTTTCTTTTGGTAGATAAACTTTGGCAATTTCAAAGAATTTAAGAGCTTCTTTTTTACCCTCATTGTCTTTTATGTTTTTATACAAAGAGGGCAAAAGTGAGATTCTTAGATATTCAATTTCTTTGGAAATTGAGTTTTTAATCTTTAAATGATCTTTTTCCTTTAATCCCCATTCCTCGATCATTTTTTTGGAAATCATTGAATAATTGATTACTTCATTTATTCCTAAATGTTTTAAAAAGTATTTTATTTTAGAACTTACTTTAATCTTTTCAAATTCTTCAGATTGGAATACTTGGGCAGGCGGGGGAAAATTATTAGGAAGATTGTTGTAACCATAGATTCTGGCCACCTCTTCAACCAGGTCTTCGGGAATATTAATGTCATACTTTCTAAAATGAGGGACAAACACTTCGATTTTTTCATCATAAACTTTTGTCTCAAAGCCTAAAGAGTTTAATATTTGAATAATTGTTTTTTTAGGTATCTTTATCCCCATGATTTTTTCAAAAAAAGAAAAAGTAGTAACAATCTTCTTTTTTTGATAAGGATGCGGATAGATATCGTACAATTTTGAAGCAATTTTGGCTGAGGCATATTGTTTTAATAAGAAAACTCCAAAAACTAAAGTCGCCTCTACCCTTTCCTCATCTAGTCCTTTTTCAAAATAGGTTGCCGCTAAAGTTCGAATACCGGTGGTCATTACCGTTTTTCTTATTTTTTGTTTATTGTAGGTTTGAACAAATAAAATTATTCGTTTTGTGTTATTGGATACACAGGAGTTTAATCCACCCATAATTCCACAAAGATCAATCAATCGTTCCCTTCCATCTTCAATTACAATATCTTCTCCGGGTAAATTAACTTCTTTTTCATCAAGAGTGATTATTTTTTCTTCTTTTTTTGATTGGCGCATGATCATGGTAGCGCTTTTTCCATCGCTATTGGCAATTTTGTCAAAGTCAAAAATATGGGTTGGTTGACCTAAAGTAAGCATTAAATAATTGGAGATATCAACGACATTGTTGATGATTTTAACACCGGCGGCTTTTAGTCTTTCTTGAATAAAAGAAGGTGAGGGACCAATTTTAACATTATCTAAAACAATCGCTGAAAATCGTGAACAAAGATTGTTTTCTTTTATTGAAATATTTAATTTATAATCGTTTTCTCTTTGTTCTTTAATAATTTTTGAAAACTTATATTCTTCAAAAGGATTAGATTTAAGTTTAGTTTTTTTTCCAAAAAAAGGTAAAATGGCTTCTGCTTCTTTTGCAACACCAAAAGCTGAAGCCGTATCAATTCGATTAGAAATAATTTCAATATCAAAAACATAATCGTTTTCAACTTTTTCTACTCTTTCAATTGAAGGACCAGCCAAAGAAAGATATTTTTGAATTTCAAAAGGTGAAACATCGGTTTCTAAAAAATCTAAAAGCCAGTGATAAGTAATTTTGATATTCATAGATTAAAATTGTTCTAAAAATCGAATATCACCACTATATAAAATTCTAATATCATCAATTTTCATTTCTTCACGCATCATCATACATCGTTCGGGGCCAAAACCAAAGGCCCAACCGGTATAAACTTTTGGATCAATGCCACCCATTTTTAAAACATTTGGGTGAACCATCCCAGCTCCTGCCAATTCCAGCCAACCTGATTTACAAACTCGACATTTCTTACCGCCAACTTCGCCTTTTCCCAAACATATACCACAAGAAACATCGATCTCAAAAGAAGGTTCGGTAAACTGAAAATGGGCAGGTCTGAGTCTTATAGTTCGTTCTTTCCCAAAAAATTCTTTGACAAAATAATCAATGGTTCCTTTTAGATGAGTGATGTTAATATCTTTATCGATACATAAACCCTCAAACTGATGAAACATTGGTGTGTGGGTAGCATCCCAGTTGGGACGATAAGTTTTGGCGATATTAATCATTCTAATGGGAGGTTTTACCCGTTGCATTTCTCGATTTTGACCTGAAGAAGTATGGGGAGAAAGAATCATTTTGCCAAATTTTTGATGTTCTTTTGCTTCAATAAAAAAGGTTTCAAAATCATCACGGGCGGGATGACCTTTGGGCATATTCAAAGCTTCAAAGGAAAAATACTCCCACTCCACCTCAGGATAAGAAACGCGAATAAAACCAATTTTTTGAAAAATATTAACAACTTCTTCAATAACATAAGTTAAAGGATGAAGACTACCTTTGGGATAGGGTTTACCTGGTAAAGTGGAATCAAAAAATTCTTCTTTTTGTGTTTTTTTAAGTTCATTTTTTTTGCGGTCGATTAAGGTTTCGATTTCTTTTTTTATTTCATTTATTTTTTGACCTTTTTCTCGTCGTTTTTCTTTTGGTAAAGTTTTTATTTCTTCAAAAAGTTTATTGATTATCCCTTTTCGTCCTAAATATTTAATCCGTAAATTTTCAAGAATAACTTCTGAGGTTGCTTTTTTTATTTCTTCTTTGTAGTTTAAATTTTCCATATTTAAAAATTATAAACATCGAAGTTGCCTTTTTAAATTTTATCGATTACTTGACTTTTTCTACGATTTTGGCAAATATTTTTGGATAGTGAACGGCAATCTGGCTTAAAATTTTTCTATCAATTTCCACTTTTTTTTCTTTTAACCTCTTTATAAATTGTGAATATTTTAGACCCAATTGTCTAACGGCCGCATTTAATCGAGTAATCCACAAACGACGCATTTCTCTTTTCTTTCTTTTTCTTCCAAAAAAAGCATATTCCCCTGCATGTAAAACTGCTTCTTTGGCTTTTTTAAACTGTTTATGGCGCGTCATCCAATAGCCTTTGGCCAGTTTTAAAACTTTGCGGTGCTTTTTTTTGGTTAAAATTCCTGATTTAACTCGAACCATATAATATCACTAAACTTCAAACTTCTAACACTAAACATCTTAAAAAAGTGTAACGTGGAACGTGAAACTTGTAACGTTAAATATTAATAAATAACGTTTACACAATGTTTACCAAGTCAGACTTGGTTTACACTACTTTTTACACCATGTTGACACTATTTTTAACAAAATGTTTATTTTCTCCCCAACATTTTTAACACTTTATTTTTATATTCCCCCAAAAGTTCTTTTAATTTCTTCTTTCTTCGAAGCCATCTTTTGCTTTTTTTTGAAAGAAGATGGCGAAATCCTTGTTGGCGATACAATACTTTTCCGGTTTTTGTCACTTTAAATCTTTTTGCCGCTGATTTTTTTGTTTTTTGTTTTTGTTTCATAGTTTTTTTCTTGAAACTACCGCTCTTATAACTCGACCTTCAAGCTTGGCCGGTTTTGTGATATTTACCTCCCCTAAACCCAAAATAAAACGATTAATCAAATCAAAAGCCATATTTTGTTTAGTAATTTCTCTTCCTTTTAGATTAAGACTTAATCGTAACTGATGGCCTTCTTCTAAAAACTCTTTTCCTTTATTAATTAACCTTTCCAAATCGGCTGGTCCGATGAACAAAGAAAGTTTTATATCTTTTACAACTCCTTTTTTTACTCCTTTTTTCGCTTCTTTTTCTTTCTTTTCCTTTTGATACAAAAATTTATTAAAATCAACAATTCGGGCTACCGGTGGATTAGCGTTTGGGGCAATTAAAACTAAATCTAATTCTTTGTCTTTGGCTAATTTTAAAGCTTCTTCTTTTGTTAAAACCCCAACTTGATTATTACTTTCATCAATTACCCGCAATTTTGGGGCAAAAATTTTTTCATTAATAAAAAAAAATGTTTTACTTTTTTGATTTTTTTTATGAAAAGTTCCCAATTTTTTCTTTTAAATCAGAAATAAACTCAATAACATCAACCAACCCCAAATCTTTTCCCTCTCGGGTTCTAACTTTTACCATATATTTTTTTTCTTCTTTGAAAATCTTTTCTTCTCTTTCTCCTATTATAACCATATAAGGCACTTTTTGCAAGGTAAAATAACGAATTTTTTTGGCTAAAGTTTCATTTTTAAGATTAGTCTCAACGCGAATGTTTTCATTTTTAAAAAGTTTTTCTATTGCTAAAGCTAAAGATGAATATTTATCAGAAATGGGTAAGATCGCAACTTGAGTGGGTGAAAGCCATAAAGGAAAAGCACCGACATAATGCTCAATAAGAATAGCAACAAATCTTTCTAACGAACCAAGGGGAGCGCGATGAATTAAAGCCGGTGTTTTTACTTTTCCGTCTTCGTCGATATACTCTAATTTAAACCGTTTTGGCAACATAAAATCAACTTGGATAGTACCACACTGCCATTCTCGACCAATAGCATCTTTTATAATAATATCAAGTTTTGGGCCATAAAAAGCGGCATCGCCTTCACTTTTTACATAGTTTAAGTTTTTCTTACTAATGGCCTCAATAATCTTTTCTTCAGCTTTCTTCCAAACCTCATCGCTTCCTAAATACTTTTCTTTTTTTGATCGAAGACCCAGTCGAAGATAATAATCAGAAATGCCAAAAATTTTTAAAAGATAGATAGTATACTCAAAAACCCCTAAAAACTCATCAACAATTTGATCTTCGCGACAAAAAATGTGGGAGTCATCTTGGGTAATATGTCTTACTCTTAGCATTCCAGATAGTTCACCTGCTTTTTCATAACGATAAACGGTGGCAATTTCTGCGATTCTTAGAGGAAGTTCTTTATAACTTCTTATTTTTGATTTGTAAATCATCATATGAAATGGGCAGTTCATTGGTTTGACTAAGTACTCATCATCATCAATTTCCATTGAAGAGTACATTTTATCGCGATATAAATCCCAATGACCAGAAGTTTGCCACAAAGATTTTTTGCCAATATGGGGAGTATAAACGTGAAGATATCCTCTTTTTGTTTGTTCGTTAATGATTAGATTTTCAATTTGGCGTCTTATAATTGCTCCTTTTTCTGTCCAAAGTAAAAGACCACCACCGACCTCATTGGTGAGTAAAAATAAGTCTAATTTTTTTCCCAAAACTCGATGATCTCTTTTTTTGGCTTCTTCAAGTTGCCAAAGATATTTATTAAGTTCTTCTTTAGTAAAAAAAGCGGTGCCGTAAATTCGAGTAAGCATTTTGTTTTTTTCATCACCTCGCCAATAAGCTCCAGCAATAGAAAGTAGTTTAAAGTGTTTTAGTTGTTTTGAAGGATTATCGATATGACCACCGCGACAAAGATCAACAAAATCGCCCGATTTATAAATGGTAATTTTTTCGCCCCGCCCTTTTATTTCTTCGATTAATTCTAATTTGTAAGGGTTATCTTTAAACATTTCTTTTGCTTCTTTGTATGATACTTCTCTTCCTTCTACTTTGTCCCATTTTTTCACTATCTCTTTCATTTTTCTCTCAATTTTAGGCAGATCTTCTTCAGAAATTTTTTCGCTACCAAAATCAATATCATAATAAAAACCCGTGTCTGTTGGTGGACCCAAAGTGATTTTTGCTTTTGGATAAAACTCCAAAACGGCTGCTGCCAAAAGATGAGAAGCGGTATGCCGAAGATTTTGAAGATCTTGATTATCCATAGAGTTGATTTATTTTTTTATATTTTCTTTGACGTTTGATGTTTAATATGAAATAACCTTAAGATTAAGTGGGCGATATAGGGCTCGAACCTATAACCTTTCGCACGTCAAGCGAACGCTCTACCAATTGAGCTAATCGCCCATTTTAAATAAAATTATATCACTTTGAAAAAATATTACTATCAAAATGTGGGCGAGGGGAGACTTGAACTCCCACGCCAAAAAGGCACAGCCTCCTCAAGACTGCGCGTCTGCCAATTCCGCCACTCGCCCTATAAATAAATCAAAAATAATATCTCAAAAATCAAAAAGAACTATTTATTATTTACTTTGTTCATTATTCATTTTTGCTATGTCATTTTGCATTTTGATTTTTGATATTTGATATATTTATTATATCATTTTCATCCCCAAATGTCTTAAAGCTTTGTCGGTTAAAACTCTTCCTTTTGGTGTTTTTTTAATAAGCCCCAATTGTAAAAGATAAGGCTCAATGTATTCTTCAATGGTTCTTTTATCTTCAGAAAGGGCTGAGGCGATTGTTTCTACCCCAACCGGTTGATTACTAAACTTTTCTGCCAAAACTTTTAGGTATTTTAAATCAATGTTGGTTAGTCCTAAAGAATCAATCTCAAGCATCTCAAAAAGTTTTTCTAAAATCTTTTCATCAATCAGTGAGTATTTTTTCACTTCAAAAATATCTTTTACCCGTTTTAAAATCCGATTGGCCACCCTTGGTAAACGACGACTTCTTTCACTAATTAATTTTACGGATTTTTTTGTCAGAGGAATATTTAAAATTTTGGCTGATCTTTCAATAATTTCTTCCATTTCCGATGGTGAATAATAATCCAATCGCAAAATTAAACCAAATCTTTCGCGAAGAGGGGTGGAAAGAAGAGCGATTTTAGTGGTTGCCCCAATAATAGTAATTTTGGGAATAGGCAGTCTGACAATTCTGGCTGAAGCACCTTTACCAACAACAATATCTAAACTGTACTCTTCTAAAACTGGATACAAAAGTTCCTCAACTGTTTTTGGTAAGCGATGAATTTCATCAATAAACAAAACATCTTTATCTTTTAAATTGGTTAAAATAGAAGCAAGATCGGCTCCTTTTTGTAAAGCCGGTCCGGAAGTAATCTTTAACTCCCCCGCTAACTCTTTGGCAATAACATAAGCCAAAGTAGTTTTTCCAATACCGGCTGGACCATAAAGAAGAAGATGTTCTTGCGGTACACCTCTTTTTTTTACGCCGTCTAAAAAAAGTTTTAAGGTGGCAATAATCTTTTTTTGACCAATGTATTCTAAAATACTTTTTGGTCGCAAAACATTTTCCATAAGTTAATTATATCTTATTTTTTAGCGCCCATTTAATCTTTTCTTCTAACGAAAAATTTTTGGGAATTTTGGCAAAAATTTTTTTAGCAAAAGCAGGTTTATAACCTAAAGTAATTAACGTATCAATCACGGTTTTATCTTCGTCAGACAAATAGAGGTTGGAAATATCAACCTCTTTTTTTAATTTTTGTGAAAGTTCTAAGATGATTTTAGCGGCGGTTTTTTTCCCCAGTCTTGGTACTTGGGCTAAAACTTCGAGATTATTTTCTTTAACTGACTTTACTATCTCATCAACTGTTAAAAAAGAAATTACTGAAAAAGCCGTTTTTGCTCCAACACCAGAAACAGAAAGAAGACTTAAAAAAAATTGATATTCTTTTTTACCTTCAAAACCATAAAGATTTAAGGCATCTTCTTTAACCTCTAAAAAAGTATAAACTTCAACTAAAGAATCAAGGGGATATTTTTTTATAAAATTTGGCGAAAGATAAACTTGATAAAAAACCCCGGAAGATGTTTCGATCAATCCTAAATTATCCTCAATCTCAACTAGCTTACCTTTAATTTTTCCAATCATTTTATATCACCTAACTTTTAACATCTAACACCAAACACTAATCACCAAGCATTTAACATCTAACACCAAACACTAAATATATATATCAAAAATCATATATCAAATATCAAAATGACAAATCAAAAAGCAAAAAGAGCTATATATTTATTTACTTTGCTTATTTTTTATTTTTAATATGTCATTTTGCATTTTGATTTTTGATATTTGATATATTAACAACGTTTACACAATGTTTACACTACTTTTTATACTTGAAATTAACACTTCCTTAGGGTGTTATAGATTCGGCACCTTGGGATATTTATAGAAACATTCCATGGCATATCCCTATCTAAAATTAACCCACTCTCCCAATCTCCATTAATCTCTACTTATCTCTACTTTATCTCCATTTATCTCTATTTATCTCTATTTATCTCAAGATATCTTCTCTCCATTAATTTCCCTTTCTATCTCCCATAACCGGTTGTACTTGGCTACCCTTTCTCCTCTTGATGGAGCGCCAAACTTTACAAGATCTGCTTGGACCGAAACCGCCAAATCAGCGAGGATAGTTTCATTAGTTTCTGAGGAAAGATGGGAGATAATTGGGGTTAAATTATTTTTTTTCGCCAAAGCAATAAATTCCATTGTCTCCAAAAGAGTACCGATTTCACTTGGTTTAACCACCACCGCTGAGGCGGCTTTTTTATTAATCACCTCACGCAGTCTTTCTTTATTCCCAGATGTTACTTCATCAGCCACCAAATAGATTTCTGGAGGTAAGTTTGAAGAAAGATATTGCCAATATTCAAAGTCATCAAAAGACGATGGATCTTCTAAAAGAAGAATTGGGTAATTTTTAATAATCAGTTTTAAAAAAGAAAAAAACTCCTCTTTTGTTTGCGGTTTTGGTCGATCTTTTATTACAAAATGGTTGTTTTTATAAAAATAAGAAGCGGAAACATCAATGCCAAAAAAGATATCAAGTCCCAAAGGAATATGTTTTTGACTAGTCGTTTCTTTAAGAAGTTCTAAAGCATCAAGATTACTTGATAAAAGCGGAGTAAAACCACCCTCAATCCCCAAAGAAGGAATCGCCCCTTTTGAAACAATAATTTTTTTTAAAGTATGAAAAAACTCAACCGCCATCTGAAGACTTTGAGAAAAAGAAAAACGTGAAGAAGGAATAATCTCAAACTCTTGAAAGTCAATCGCATTTTCACTGTGTTTGCCACCACTTATTAAATTAAAAACTGGAGTGGGTAGCTTTTTAATGGGAATTTTTTCGTTAATTATCTGACTGTAAAATTGGTTTAAATAAACATATAAAGGTAACGAAAGATCTTTTGCTGCCGCTTTGGCTAAAAGATAGGAAAGAAGAAGAGTAGTATTGGCCCCCAGCGTTTGTTTATTTTTTGTTCCATCAACTTTGATTAGCCAGCGTTCAATTGCTTCGTGCTTTTTTAATTCAACCCCATAAAGTTTTGGGGCAAGAAGGTTATTGATATAATAAGCTGATTGCAACACTCCCTTTCCCAAAAACCGTTTTTCATCATTATCTTTTAGATGATAAGCAGAAAGTTTATTTGAAAAACTACTACTTGAGACTGAGCCTTCAACTTCAATCCCATTATCACAGATTAATCGACCAAAAAGGGTAGGAAAACCGCTACTGTCTAAAATTTCAAAAGCAATGATTTTTTTAATTTTGGCCATGATCTGTTTTACTTTTCAACTTTTACACCATGTTTATACAACTTTTACCCAACGTTTATACCGCATCAGCCACGGTTTACCCAATTTTTACCCTACTTTTTATACAGTTTTTTTTCAATCTCATAAACCAATTCTCTTGTTCTAAAAATTGCATCAACATTAACCGAAAGACTGGTGATTCCTTCTTCAACCAGTTTTTCTACAATTTGAGGATAATCAGAGGCTGCCTGACCACAAATTGATGAGGAAACATTATATTTTTTTGCGGCTTTGACTACTTTAAGCATTGTTTCCAAAACTACCGGATTTCTTTCATCATAAAGATAAGAAACCGCCTCATTATCTCGATCAACCCCCAAAAGCATCATCGTAAGATCATTACTACCAATCGAGACGCCATCAACCCCAATTTTTAAAAATTCCTCAATCGCCAAAGCGGCTGCTGGCACTTCTACCATCATAAAAAGTTTAAACTCAGGATGACTTAAGAAACCAAAATCTGAAATTATTTCTTTTATAGCAATAAGCTCCCAAGGAACCCTAACAAAAGGAATCATAAGATGCAGATTTCTAAATCCTCTTTCCCAAATATTGGCCAAAGCTTTTAGTTCCAAAAGAAAAACATCTTTGTAAACTAAGTATCGAGATGCGCCTCGAAAGCCAAGCATGGGATTTTCCTCTTTTCCCTCAAACTCTTTCCCCCCCAAAAGATTGCGATACTCATTAGTTTTAAAGTCGGTGGCGCGGTAAATTACTGAGCGTGGATTAAAGGCATAAGCAAATTTTAAAAGATCGCTTGTTAATCTTTTTATAAACTCTTTTTCTTTTTTCTCAGCGATTACTTTTTTGGGATGGACGCCAATATTGGCCATCATAAACTCAGCTCGAAGAAGACCAACCCCATCAACATCCATTTTGGCCACTTTTTCTGCTTCATCAGGTTCGGCTAAATTAACATAGATTTTGGTTAATGTTTTTAAAGATGGATGAGTTTTTTCGATTTTTTTCTTGATTGGGGTAACAACTTTTCCCAAAAAAACCTCACCCGTTTCGCCGTTGACCGTTACCACCTGGCCTTCCTTTAAGACTTTAGTTGCTTTTTCTGTGCCAACAACAGCGGGAATTCCAAGCTCACGAGAGACAATGGCGGCATGAGAAGTTCTTCCTCCTTTGTCGGTAATAATAGCAGCCGCTTTTCTCATTGCTGGTACATAATCAGGATTAGTTTGGGTAGCCACCAAAATATCTCCTTTTTCAATTTTATCAATCTCTTTAGGTGAGTGAAGAATTTTTACCGGACCAAAGGCGATTCCAAAGGAAGCTGGGGCGCCAACTAAGATAGGAATTTTATCGATTGACAAATTCAAACCCTTATTTTTTTCTTGTTTTTTTTGACTAATGGTGGTTACCGGTCTTGCTTGAACAATAAAAACTTTTTTTCCTTCAATTGCCCACTCAATATCTTGAGGAAAGTAATAATGCTTTTCAATCTCTTTTACCAAAAGAGCCACTTTTATTATTTCTTCATCAGAAAGCTTTTGAAGATAACCTTCGGCTTTGGAGAGGGCAACTTCTTTATTTTTAATTCCTTTTTTTATAAGTTTTACCGTTTGCCGTTTTATCTCTTTTTTGATGATATTAAAGTTTCTTTTATCAACCTCATAATGGTCGGGGGTGACTTTTCCAGAAACTATGTATTCCCCCAAGCCAAAGATCGCTTCAATTACCATTTTATTTTTATCGTTGGTCACCGGGTCAATTGAAAAGGCAATCCCTGATTTTTCCGACTGAACCATCCTTTGAACTACTACCGACAAAGCCACTTTAAAATGATCAAAGTTTTTGGTTTGTCGATAAAAAATAGCTCTTTCCGTAAAAAGAGAAGACCAGCATTTTTTAATTGTCAAAAGAAGCTGAGCTTCTCCTTTGATATTTAAATAAGTCTCTTGTTGACCAGCAAAAGAGGCATCAGGTAAATCTTCGGCTGTTGCCGAAGAACGAACTGCAACTAAAGGTGGTTGATATAAGTTTTTAATTTTATGAGTGGCTAAATGCCAAAAAGTCAACGGTTTTCTCTCTTCTTTTAGGGAAAGATGATCGTAAAAATAAATAATTTTTTTTATTAAATTTTTAGGAATTTCACCATCTTCAATAAGTTTTCTAATATGAGAGGAGGCTTGATGAAGTTCAACCGGATTTTCCACATTAACATGGGATAAAAAAGTTTTAATCTTGGGCATAAGATGGTTGTGATTTAAAAATTCAAAATAAGCGTTGGAGGTTAGAACAAAACCAAAAGGAATCGGCAAACCCGCTTGCGTCATTTCTCCTAAATTTGCTCCTTTTCCTCCAACCAAAGGAACATCCTCTTTGTTAATCTCATCAAACCAAACAATTAATTTTTTTTGGGTCATATAGATTTAATATAAATAATTTTTGAAAAAAACTCAAGATTAAAAAAGTGTAACGTAAAATATTAAACATTAAATGTTCAACGTTAAACGTTAATTTATTTGTTATTCCTTATTCAATCAGGAATCTACTGAGATGATAATAATGTATCAATTATATAGACTTTTACCTTTCACAAAAACTGACATGACAATAAAGTAAAAAAAATCTATAACACCTCGAAGGTATTAATCGTTATTTTATGTCAAACACAGATCACGATCGTGAGAATCTTTTGACAAAAGGGAAGTTTTTTACTTCTTTTTTCTGATTTATCCGGTATTCTTGGTTAACCGATGTCAGCTGATTTAGATGATTTATCCGACTCTTATTAATATATCCGTAGATTATTGATTAGCATTTGGTAGATTGACATTATATTTATTTCTACTTGTTACACAACGTTTACAATACATTTACACTATTTTTACACAATATTTACACTAATTTCAATCTTCCAATCTCTATTTATCTCTACTTATCTCTATTTATCTCTTTTTCATATCCGCATCATTCGCATATTTATTCGTATCATTCGTATTTTTATTACTTTTGTTTAATATTTTTTTGACATTTAAATTCTAAATGATTATCATTTTATTATGTATGATTTGATTTCGGTTGGAACAATAAGCGTTGATTTATACTTTCTAGGAAAAAGTTTTACCTTCAAAGACAATCGTTTTGCTTTGGCTTTGGGAGGGAAATACCAGGCAGAAAATTTTTATCTTTCAGTCGGTGGCGGTGGGGCCAATGTCGCCATTGGCGTTGCCAAACACGGTTATAAGGTTGGTCTTTTGGGAAAAATCGGTAATAATCCTTTTAAAAAAATAATTGTTGACTATTTAAAAGACCATCAAATCTCTTTAAATCTAATTGATTTTGAAGACAATTATTATAATCTCTCAACTATTTTACTAACCCAAAAAGGAGAACGAACTATTCTTCACTACAGCACCCCCCATCAACATCTTTTTTCTTCTACCAATCCTTTAATTGGAATAACTAAAACGAAAATGGTCTACCTTGGCAATCTGCCTGAAGTCTCTTTAACCCAAAGAGTAAAATTTTTAAAGTTTTTAAAAAAACATAATATTGCGCGAATTGTCAACTTAGGTGTTTTTGATTGTCGTCGCCCTAAAAATCAAATCAAAGAAATTTTGGAAGAAGTTGATATTCTAATCGTCAACGGCCATGAGTTTTCGGAATTAGTCAAAGCCCAATACGCTGATATCCATTTTTATGAAGATGTAATTTCATGGTATATTCCCTATTTAAAAGAAAAAATAGTTGTCATCACTGATGGCGAAAAAGGAAGTTATGCTTATTATCAAGGAAAGGTTTTTTTTCAAAAAGCGTTAAAACCAGCTAAAATTTTAGATACCACCGGCGCTGGTGATGGATTTACTGCGGGATTTATCAGTGAATTTTTAGCCTCAAAAGATTTAGTAAAATCATTAAAAAAAGGAGCGTTGTATGCCAGTTATATTTTGGGAAAAATTGGCGCCAATTAAAGAAAAATATGTTAAAAATCATTTGTGGCCAAAATACCATTGAAGCCTACCAATATTTTTTGGATGAAAAGAATCGCTTAAAAAAAGCGGGTTTTGAGGCAATTGAAATTGATCCCCAACAATTTGAAGAAATTATCTTTTGGCAAAAAGACAATCTTTCACTTTTTTCTCAAAAAAAAGCTTTTTTTACCCGAAATCTTAATAAAAAAATTAACAAAAAAAATGAAAAACAAAAAAAAATTATTGAAAAAATTATCGACGATGAGACTCTTATTTTAATTGATTTTGAAGAAGATTTAGAAAAACGAGAGTTAAAAATTGCCGATAAAAAGGCTGCAGTCAAAGAATTTAAACTCCCAACCTCAATCTTTAATCTTTTAGATGATCTATATCCAAAAAATCTTAGTTCTTTTATCAAAAGTTTTACTCTTTTAAGTAAAAAAATTCCTGAAGAACTGATTTTTTACATGATTACCAAAAGAATCCGCCAGCTTTTACAAATAAAATTTAATCAGAAAATAGAAAACCTTCAATCTTGGCAGTTTAGAAAACTTAATTTTCAAGCAAAACTTTGGCCAAAAGAAAAACTAATTAAATTCTATGAAAGTCTTTTTAATATAGAAAAAAAGATTAAAACAGGAAGTGCCCCTTTTGATTTAAAAGAATCGCTTGAATTATTATTTACTTATTTGTTATCATAAAAACCTATGATCAATCCAAATATTTTTAAATCCTATGATATCCGCGGTCTTTGGCCCAAGGATATTAACGAAAAAAACATCGATCAAATTGCCAAAGCCATTGCCAGTTTTTTGATCGAAAATCTTCAAAAAGAAAAATTAACTTTGGTTTTGGGCCGTGATATGCGTTTTTCCTCACTAGTAATTTTTGAAAGAATAAAAAAAGTTTTTTTATCATATGGGACAACCATATATGATCTTGGCTTAGTCCCAACACCTACCGTTTACTTTTCCATCTTTCGTTTTAATGCCGATTTTGGCATTCAAATTTCCGCCTCTCACAATCCCAAAGACTACAATGGGATAAAAATTGCGGTAAAAGATGGAAAAAAATTAATTAAAGTAGGAAAAAATACTGGAATGAACGAAATCAAAGAAAGAGCATTAAATAATAACTTTATTAAGGCAAAAAATAGCTTTTCTGGTCAAGTAATTGAGGTTTGGGATGCGGTTGATTTTGAGATTGAAACCGCTTTTTTTGATTTAAAAATTAACAATTTAAAAAAATTAAAATTAATTGTTGATCCGGCCAACGCCATGGGGATTTTATATTTTAATAAACTAAAAGAAAAACTGCCGCTTGAGATTGAGATGATAAATGACTATTTAGATGGTAATTTTCCCGCCCATCAAGCCGATCCTCTTCAGTTTGATTTGTGGCAAGATTTGCAGAAAAAAGTGGTTGAAAAAAAAACGGATTTGGGGATTATGATCGATGGTGATGCCGATCGAATTTTTTTTGTTGATGAAAAAGGAAAAATTGTTCCGGCTACTTTAACCACCTCTTTAATCTTAGAAAAAATTTTTGCTTTAAAACCAAAAAGTAAAGTTTTGGTTGATATCCGCTATATCTTAAATGTTAAAAACCAAGTAGAAAAGCTTGGGGGAATTTTGAGTATTTCTCCGGTTGGCCATGCTTTGATTACCAAACAACTAAACGAAGAAAAAGCGGTTTTTGCCGGTGAGTCTTCCGGTCATTATTACTTTGAAGAAATTGGAGGGGGAGAGAGTTCTATCCGCGTTATTCTTTTGATTCTTCAGATTCTTTCGGAAAAAAATAAACCATTTTCAAAATTGAAAGAAGAAATCAAAACCGCTCATGAATCGGGTGAAATTAATTTTATAAGAGAAGAAAATGTTTCTCCAAAAGAAATTTTGGAAAAAGTGGCTAAAAATTTTACCGATAGGGAAATTTCTTGGCTTGATGGATTGTCAGTTTCTTATGGTGATTTACGTTTTAACATTCGTGCTTCCAATACCGAACCACTTTTGCGATTGAATGTCGAGGGCTTTGATAAAAATGAGGTTGAAGAAAAAACCCAAAAATTAATCAATCTTCTTTTGTCTTTGGGTCTTAAAAAACACTAACTTCAAACTTAAATAAAAATAAAAAATGGTATAATAGAAACATTCTATGAATGAGACAGAAAAAATTGCGCTTTCACAATATACTTTAGCTTTAATTTCTACCTTAAAATCGATAAAGCCTCGTCCAAGACCCGATGACCTTTCCAAAATTGAGGTTTCCCAAACCGTTTCTTTTTTTGCCTTAGTTTATGAAAAAATGCGTAATGCGGTAGAATTTCGCGATGATCATCTGATTCTTCGAGCAGCCATTGAAAGAATTTTAAAACGAAGACTAGCGATAAATCCAGAGGGTTTTGATGAGGCGGAAAATCTTCTTCGGGAACTGCTTTGGGCCAGATATTTTGATAATGGCAGTTTTGGCAAAGACGATGTTGTAAAAGTCCAAAAGATTATTGATACTTACTTGAAAGTAAGAAAAAAATTAATTATTGGTCGACCGTCAGAAAGCCAATTTTATTTAAACGAGTTTATTTTTGATCTTTTAACTTCAGAGATCGAAGAAACCTTATCCCCTGAAAAAGCCCAAAAACAAGCAGCAAAAACTTTTTACATTTATCAAGTATTGCGAAAAAAAATAAAGATTGAAGAAATTAACGAAGCCCAAAAAGATGCTATTTTTTTGGCTGCCTTAGAAAAAGTTTTTCGAAAAAGTGATCGTTCCTACCAACGTTATCATCTTTTTATTACTTTTTACCAACCTTTAAGTGAGTATAGTAAAGAAGAATTGGAAAAACTAATTCCCAAACTTCCAGAGATTTTTAAACGGATTGATGAGTTTATTAAAAGTCCTTATATCGATATTCTTTCTAAATTTATTAAAAAAAATCTTCCTCCTTTTATTATTTTTTTTGATGTTGTTGAGAAAAAGATTGATGAAATTGAAAGTATCCTTACCGATCAAGAAAAAATAAAAAATACCGTTGATCTTCTTTGCCGAGAAAAATATCAACAATTAGCAACCAGAATCCGCAATTTAGCCATCCGAGCTTTTATTTACATCTTTTTAACCAAAATGATTTTTGCCTTAATTTTAGAGTTTCCCTTGTCCAATTATTTTTATGGGACAGTTGATTTTCGGTCTATTACTATAAACACTCTTTTTCCACCAATTTTAATGGCTTTAATTGTCCTTTCTTTCCAAATGCCTGATGAAGAAAATACCAAACGAATCTTTCAAAGATTAATTGAAATTATAAACAAAGATCAAACCTTTGAAAAAACCGTTTCTTTGTTTACTAAAAGGAGAAAGATAAAAAAATCAATTTTAATTTTTGGTTTTACTGTTTTTTATTCGCTGACTTTTTTGATCACTTTTAGTTTAATCCATGAAGTTTTAACCCAGTTAAATTTTAACCTTATAAGCGAAGCGATTTTTATTTTTTTTGTTTCGGTGGTCACCTTTTTTTCTTATCGTATAAAACAATCTGTTAATGAGTTAAAACTTTCTGAAAAAGAAAGTGTTTTTACTCCTTTGGTTGATTTTTTCTTTATGCCCATTCTTTCTTTGGGAAAGTTTTTTAGTCAGGAAATTGCTAAACTTAACTTTTTTATTTTCCTCTTTGATTTTATTATTGAAGCCCCATTTAAACTTCTTTTTGAGATCGTTGAAGAGTGGATTGCCTTTGTAAGAAAAAGGAAGGAGGAAATTATCTAAAAATCATTGCACAGAACGAGCGGTTTGTAGCTCTTGGGAAAGAGAATACTGTGTCCCTTTTTTCTTCGATAAGGCCAAAAATAGTGAACCTCTCTTTTTCTTGCGTGAGATCATAGCTGAAAGCCAAGTTTTTGACTCACCAATTTTTTGCCGAAGAGATTGAAGAATGCGAAGAACAATTTCCAAAAACCGAACATGATAAATCCCCGGTTTTTCCGGCAACTGTTCAACCGTAATATGTTCAATCTCAGAAACTTGATTAAGAAGCGTTTTATCAGCTTTTTTAATAAGCTCTATTTCTTTTTTTATCTGCTCAACCAACTCTTTAATTTGTTTTTTCACCAACTCCCGCTCGTAATATTCTTGATATGAAAATAAAGAAAATTCTTTTCTTATTGTTTGGGAAACATTTTCTTTTTTTTGATTAATCTTTCTTTCAGAATAATAATAATCATCATCAAAATCAAAAGGATTATTCCCGAAAGTCTCAGCCGGGTTTTTATAAGGAATTTTAGATTGACTTTTTTGACTTTTAGAAAGATTAAAATTCATAATTTCATTTTACTATAAGTTAATTAGAAAATCAAGGGTTTTTTGTTTACGAAGAATTGAAGCATAAAAGTAGCTATTTTCTTCGGCTTTTTTTCTTTCTTCAGGCGAAAGATTAACAAAAATTTTTTCAAGATCTTGTTTTTCTACAGTAATGTTTTCCTTATCAGCAATTGCCAAAAGAATAAACTCTAACTTATATGTTTCTTCGATTTCTTTTCGATATTGTTCTTTTAGCTGTTCGACAGTAAGATTTTTTGATTTAATATAGGCGTCAACGGTAAGACCAATTTTTTTGATATCATCTAATAATGAGGCTAATCGGTGATTAAGTTCTTCTTCAATTAAAAGATCAGAAATTTCACAAGAAATTTCTTTTAAAAGAGCGTTTAAAATTAGGTTGAGAAGTTTTTGATTTTTAACCTCTTGATTTTCTTTTTCTTTTTGTGTTTTTCCTGGAACCCAAATATCCTCTTTTTTTTGTTCGGCCTTAACCTTTTGGACTATTTGTTTTAAATTTTTTAAATTAACGGTTGGTTTTTGGGCCAAAATAATTTTAATCTGCCAATCCTCCTCTTCTTTGGCTTTTAAAAGTTCTATTTTGGGTAAAGAGAGAGGGGTTAAATTTTCTTTTTTGATTATCTCTTCATAAATTCTTGGGATAAGATCGGCGATTAATTTTTCATAAACTTTTTCTTTTTTTATATTTTTTTCCACCAGTTCTTTTGGGACACTCCCTTTTCGAAAACCAGGAAGAGTCAGTTCTTTTTGTAAAGAAAGAAAAGCTTTTTGATAAGCACTTTTAATTTCTTGTTTTGGGATATCAATTATTAGTTCAACTGTGTTTTTGGGTAAAAGATTTTTTTTGTAGGAATACATATTCTTATAATTTTACCGTATTTTTTTCAAAATACAATCGAAGATTTTCTTCTTCTTTTTTAAATTGATTAATAAAAAATAAAACTTTTTGACTCCAAGAGGGGTTTTCAGAATAAACTTTCCCAATTGTTTCAACGGTAGTTAAACCCCGATCAAGATAGTTATTTTTTAAAGCAGAGGCAACTTTTTCAATCGCCTCTTTAAAATTTTTGAAAAAAATTTTTCCCCCACCCCAACCAAAAGGATTAAACGATGAGGGAATAAGATATTGACCAAAAGTTGATTCAATGCCGGCAATTGAGGGAAGAAGATAACAATCAAGTTGATACTGATAACAAACTTTTATAAAGGTATCTACCTCACCAATTAAAGGCGAGTGATATTTTTCTAAAATATTTTTAATCGCTGCTTTTTGATAAAAAACTGTTTTTGGTTCTTCTTGTAATATTGTATTATAAGTTATTTTTGCCGATTTACCCGCTTCTTTTCCAAAAACAAAAAACGGGTTTAAAAATAAAAACAAAACAATCATTAAAAAGATTTTTTTTCCCATAAAAAAGATCCTAAAGCTTTTAAGAAAAACTCTTAAAAACCTTAGGATCTAAAATAAATTATAGCAAAAAATTATAGGATTTCAAGAAGAATTTAAAAAAAATAACAGTAGGCAAGACCACAGGCAATAGCATCCATCTCATCATCTTCTTTTTTTTGAGGAATATTTTCGTAAAGAGCAATCATCTTTGCCAAAGATTTTTTATCAGCTCTTCCATAACCGGTAATTGCCTGTTTAATCTCCAAAGGAGAAAGATATTGGACTTTAATATTCATTTCCGCGGCTAAAAGAAGAATTACTCCCTGGGCTTGACTAACAGGAATGATTGTTTTTTTATTTTTAAAAAAGAATAACTCTTCAACCACAAAAACTTCTGGAGAAAATCTCTCGATTAACCTTTTAAGCGAAGAATAAAGAAAAAAAAGCCGCTTTTCTCTTTCTTCTTTTTTGTTTGACCTAATTATTCCTGAAGTTAAGTAACAATATTTTTTTGGGTTTTTTTTTATCTCAAAAAAAGCGTAGCCTAATTTCTCCAAACCAGGATCAACCGCTAGAATAATCATCGAATTTTAAACTAACAAAAATGATGGGAGAGATCGCCATTAGTACGCTTCGGCATACACCTAAGCGCCTATTAATCCGCTAGTCTTGCGGAAGGCTGAATGTGGATTCCTCATCTTGGGGTCCGCTTCGCACTTGAGATGCTTTCAGTGCTTATCGGATGGCAATATAGCTACCCGGCACTGCGATAAACAACCGGTACACCAGGGATTGCCACCTCGAGGTCCTCTCGTACTGTCGAGGTACCCCCTCAGGAATCCAAGCGCTTGCACAGGATAGAGTCCGAACTGTCTCACGACGTTCTGAACCCAGCTCGCGTACCGTTTTAACGGGCGAACAGCCCGACCCTTGGGACCGACTTCAGCCCCAGGATACGGTGAGCCGACATCGAGGTGCCGAACCGTCTCGTCGATGGGAACTCTCGGAGACGACTAGCCTGTTATCCCCGGGGTAGCTTTTATCCGTTAAGCCCCGACCGCAATCACCGCGATTCGGGGGATCACTTACACCGGCTTTCGCCTCTGTTCGAGTGGTCGCTCTCACAGTTAAGCCAGCTTATGCGTATGCACTTTCAGTCCGATTTCCATCCGGACCAAGCTGACCTTTGTGCTCCTCCGTTACCTTTTTGGAGGAAGCCGCCCCAGCTAAACTGACCGCCTAGCACTGTCTCCCGCCAAAGGCAGGATAAGGAAGAAAAAAGTTAAAGAGAGGTGTTTCATTGGCGTCCGACCTAAAGTCGGACTCCCTCCTACGCTCAACAATTAACTTTTCTCTTCCAATGCCAAGCTTCAGTAAAGCTCCCGGGGTCTTTTTGTCCATGTGCAAGCAGGCCGCATCTTCACAGCCATTTCAACTTCGTCGGGCACCGGCTCAAGACAGTTGCCAGCTCGTTAGACCTTTCATGCGGGCCGGAACTTACCCGGCAAGGGGTTACGCTACCTTAGAACTCTCAAGGTTAGAGCTGTCGTTCACCGGAGCTTGCACCAGAGCCTCCCCCTCCAAATTGGAGGGATCAACCCCAGCGCTTAACTTACCGGCACTGGACAGGTCTCAGCTCCTATACATCCCCTATACGGGTTTGCAGGAACCTGTGTTTTTGATAAACAGTCGGCTGGCAAACTTTCGCTGCGTCCTCCGAGTCGGAGGAAGAGCATCTCGGAAACCTTACGCTCAGCTTTTTTGCCGAGTTCCTTGAGCCGGCCTCACCCGCATGCCTTGGTGTCCTCCACCAGCCTACCTGTGTCGGTTTGCGGTACGGTCTAAGAAAAGACTCCTTAATTAACTTTTCCCGGAGGCTTATTGAACTCTACTCTCCTTCATTGCTGAAGGATTGCCATCATAGCTCGCCCTTCAACACAAGGTCGAAGGACTTGCTATTTAGACCCCGCCAAAGGCGAGGCTAGAGCCAACAAACCTCGTCGTTGATTAAGTAATAACGCCTTTTCTTAGGTAGCAGAATATTAACTGCTTGTACATCTCCCGCTGCCTAACGACAGCGAGATTAGTTCCGACTAACCCCTGGTTGATTGACATTGCCAGGGAAACCTTAAGGCTTTCGGCATTCCGGGCTTTCACCGGAAAGAATCACTACTCATGCCAGCATTCTCACTTCCTAACGCTCCACCCAGCCTTTCGGCGGGGCTTTACCGCGTTAAGAACGCTCCCCTACCCCCTCCGATTCGGAGGGTTCCATCTTCGGTAGACTCCTTAAGTTCCGATCATTTACGGCGCCAACTTCCTAGACCGGTGAGCTGTTACGCACTCTTTAAAAGATGGCTGCTTCTAAGCCAACTTCCCGGCTGTTTTAGGAAGTTGACGACCTTGAGAAACACTTAGGAGTCATTTGGGAACCTTAGATGGGAATCTGGGCTGTTTCCCTCTTGCCCATACCGGCTTATCCCGGCAGGACTGACTCCTTGTTAATCTTACTTCGTATTCGGAGTTTGGTTGATTCGCCTCGCTTAAAGCTTGGCGAACCATCCAGTAGCTCTACCCCGAAGTAAGTTTTAACAAGGGCTATACCTAAATATATTTCGGGGAGAACCAGCTATCTCCGGGTTCGATAGGTATATTACCCCTAACCACAACTCCTCCCATGCCATTTCACCGGCAACGGGTCCGGGCCTCCCCCCGCCTTTCGGCGGAGTTCACCCTGGCCATGGTTAGCTCACCCGGTTTCGGGTCTCTTGCTATGTATCATAAGCGCCCTTTTTGGACTCGGTTTCCCTCTGCCTCCTCCCCAATTTGGGGATTAAGCAAAAAGACACATAGCAAGAACTCGCTGGCTCATTCTTCAATAGGCACGAGATCACCTCGCCTAATTCGGCGGGCTCTCTCTGTTTGTTAGCTAACGGTTTCAGTCTCTATTTCACTCCCCTTGTTGGGGTTCTTTTCACCTTTCCCTCACGGTACTAGTGCGCTATCGGTCAGTTTGGGTATTTAGCCTTGGATCGTGACCGACCCAGCTTCCCACAGGGTTTGCCGTGCCCCGTGGTACTTGGGATACCTTCCAACAAAGTCTTTTCTTTCGGATACAGGGCTCTCACCTTCTATGGCTGACTTTTCCAAGTCATTTTCCTAGAAAAGACTTTGTTTTATGGAAGGTCCCGCAACCCCCCTCCGAATCGGAGGGGTTTAGGCTGTTGCCCTTTCGCTCGCCGCTACTTAGGCAATCTCATATGATTTCTTTTCCTCCGGGTACTTGGATGTTTCGGTTCCCCGGGTGCCCCTCCCGCAAAAAAGCGGGATGTCCCAACTTCCGTTGGGACGGGTTACCCCATTCGGAAACCAACGGCTAGTAACGGCTGCTTGCGGCCTTACCGTTGTTTTCGCCCGCTAGCAAGCGTCCTTCCTCGGCCCAAACTGCCTAGGCATCCACCGTTAGCCTTAAACTCTCTCCCATCATTCTTGTTAGTTTATAAATACCATTTGTCAATGTGCCGTGGACTCGACCGGACTTGAACCGGTGACCTCCCCGGTGCAAGCGGGGTGTTCTTCCAACTGAACTACGAGCCCTCAAATTTATCTTTAAAACTAAAATAAAATATGTTTTTTTGGCTGTTAGGAGAACTTAAAAATAGCAGTCTCCAATATTGCCTTTATAAAGAAAGTAAAGTTTTCATTTTGCTGTAAAAAATAATACTACAAAATTTTTTTTCTGTCAAGATGAAAAAGTGCCTGGGGAGGGACTCGAACCCTCACGTCCGATTTTACGGACACAGGATTTTAAGTCCTGCGCGTATACCAATTCCGCCACCCAGGCAATGTCTCAATTATATAAATTTTTTTTTATCTTATCAATTAAATCTTATTTTCTTTTTATCACATAAACATAAGGATGGTATAAAAATAAACCTGGCGGATCATCGGCAATCACCTTTTGATATTCCTGATAAATTTTTTTTCTTTTTTCAACAAAAAGGGTGCTTCTTCCTTCTTCCAAAAGTTTATCGACTTTTACATTTTTATAATGAAGAAATTTAGCGTTTTCTTGAGTTGAGTGCCATAAAAGATACTGATCGGGGTCGCTTTCTAATTTTAAAGAAACAAGCAAAAAATCAAATTCCTTTGGTCTTTGATAAGAAAAAATTTTAATTTTCACTGGTAAACCCACTTTCTCAAAATATTCTTTTAAACTTGTTGCCACCGAATAATGATCATACGAAGTAAATAAACTAAAAGAGGCGTTTTTTGGTAAATTTTTTTTAATAATTTTTGTGGCGGTTTCTTCATTGTAAATATTTTGTTTTAAACTTTCATTGTAAGCCCAAGATGAAGGTGGTATCGGTCCCAAAGCCGCCTCCCCAAAATCTTTATAAAAGTCTTCGGGAAGGGCCATTGAAAGAGCGTTTTTTACCTCTTTTTCTTTTAAAAATTCATTTTGATGGTTTATAAGAAGCATCATTATTTGTGAGTAGTCAATAAGACGTTGAACGTTGGTATTTTTCCATTTTTTAAAAGTCTCCGCTAAGCTTTTTTTATAAACTTTTATCTCTTTTACTTCCCCCAGTTTATAAGCCGAAATCAGTTCACTTTCTGAGGGATAAAATTTATAAACTAAAATTGGTAGCCCTTTTTTATTGGGATAAAGAACAAGCTCTTTGACAATATCATATTTTTTTTTAATTCGAGAAACCCGATACAATCCAGCAACCCCAACAAGAGGCGGACGAATGATTGGTTTGCTTAGAAGAAAAGGAAAGATAGCCGAAGGTTCTTTTAAATAAAAATCAATTGTTTTTTTGTCAATAACTTTAACGACAACATCTTTAAAACGAAAATCAATATCGTAAGAAGAAAACTCCTTCCCATCATTCCAAAAAAGATCGTTTTTTAAATGAAAACGAAAACGTCTTCCCTCATCTTTTATCTCCCAAAAACTGGCCAAAAGCGGCACAACTTGTCCGGAGTTAATATACACTAAACCACTGGAGATTTTTTCTGTTATTTCTTGAGGAAGATTATCAAAATTATATTGACCCAAAATCCCAATAACTTCTTTTTTGTTTATAAAAAACTGTCGATAAAATAAAGGCGATAAAGAAATTAAAAGTAAAATAAAAAGAAAGCTTAAAAAAAAACTAAAAAGTAAGGCTTTGAAATTTTTTTTTATAAACTCAATTAAAAGCCAGTAGTAATAGCGAATCGTTTTTTTATCAAAAATCATAAATTTATCGGCCAATGATTAAGTTTAAAACCGAAACAATAAAAAAAAGAAAGACAAAAATTATTGTCAAAACGAAAGTTAACTTTTCAATTCCCCGTCGTGTTTGGTAAAACTCACCACCGCCACCCCAAAAACTACCAAGCCCTGCCCCTCGTCCTTGGATAAGAATCAAAAAAATAATTAAAAGACTTAAAGTAATCGTCGTTAGTAAAAAAAATGTTTTCATAAAACTAATTATATATCACTTAAATTAATTTTTGCAAATGATTAACACCTAATCACCTAACATCTAACATCTAACACTTTAACAAAGTGTAACGTGTAACGTGTAACGTATAACGTAAAACGTTAAATATTAACAACTTTTACACAATGTTTACACTACTTTTTACACTTGAAATTAACACCTCCGAGGTGTTATAGATTCGTCACCTCGGGATATTTAATAAGACACCCCATGACGTGTCTTACTATAAAATTAACCCAATCTCCATTAATCTCTACTTATCTCCACTTATCTCTATTTATCTCTACTTATCTCTATCAATCTCTATTTATCTCTCTTTCATATTCGCATAATTCGCATCATTCGCATATTTATTCGTATCATTCGTATCTTTAGAAGATTTTTTTAACATTTCTCTCTCTCAAATACCGATGATATTTTTTGGCAAACCGGTGGGCTTCATCGCGAACTTTTTGAAAAAAAGGCAAAATCTCCTTTACGTCGTTTAATAAAATCTCCTCAAAAGGTGGTTTGCCCAAAACTATTCGATCGGGTTCTTTTGCTATCCCCAAAATTGGCAGATCAATTTTTTGGCCTAAAGACTTCCAAATGGCCAAAAGTTGTGGTTTTCCCCCATCAATTAACAAAAGATCTGGTTTTTCCCAAGAATGATTGGATAATCTTCTTTTCAATACCTCAACCAACATCGAAAAATCATCTTTTAAATTAGGATTTTTTA
>Ga0308421_1000166_pt1 | contig 39653 bp, 20 predicted proteins | sample HotsprSampleMS60_FD_203673 | JGI IMG/M metagenome (GOLD analysis project Ga0308421, IMG submission 203673) | Hot spring phototrophic mat microbial communities from Mushroom Spring, Yellowstone National Park, Wyoming, United States - 20090730_MS60 ...
CGCCGCGCAGCATCAACCCCTCCCTCCGGCCGGAGACGGAGAGGGCCATTCTGCGGGCGATGGAATTGGCGAAGGATGCCCGCTGGGGTTCGGCGGCGGAGATGGCGGCGGCGCTGGGAGCGCCTGCAGCGGCACCGAAGCCGGCAGCGAAACCGGCCCCACCCCAGCCGACCCGGGCCGTACCGGGTGCCCCACCCCCGGCACCCCCCGCCCGCGTGCGCATCCCTGGCTGGGCCTGGGCCCTGGCCGGGCTGGCCCTCCTCCTGCTGGCGCTGTGTGGCCTGTGGGTCCTGGGGCCAATGCGGCCCGGCACACCTGTGCCGCAGTCTGTAACTGCCATTTCCCCTGAGAATGCCGACCGGGTGGTGCAACTGGCCCGCTGGGGCAAGGGTAGGATCAACCAGGTCGTCTTCTCGCCGGACGGCCGTCTGCTGGCCGTGGCCTCCTCCCTGGGCATCTACCTCTACGATGCCGGAACGCTGGAGGAGGTACGCTTCATCCAAACCGACGCCTGGGTGGCGAGCGTGGCCTTCTCCCCCGATGGGCAGACCCTGGCCTCCGGGTCGGTGGACAACACCGTGCGGCTGTGGCGGGCCGCGGACGGCGCCCTCCTGCGCACCCTGGAGGGGCATACGGGTCCGGTGTTGAGCGTGGCCTTCTCTCCCGATGGGCAGACCCTGGCCTCGGGGTCGGGGGACAGCACCGTGCGGCTGTGGCGGGTTGCGGACGGCGCGCTCCTGCGCATTCTGGAGGGGCATACGGATTCGGTGTTGAGCGTCGCCTTCTCCCCCGATGGGCAGACCCTGGCCTCGGGGGCGGCGGACAACACCGTGCGGCTGTGGCGGGTTGCGGACGGCGCGCTCCTGCGCACCCTGGAAGGGCATACGGATTGGGTGTGGAGCGTGGCCTTCTCCCCCGATGGGCAGACCCTGGCCTCGGGGGCGGCGGACAACACCGTGCGGCTGTGGCGGGTTGCGGACGGTACGCTCTTGCGCACCCTGGAGGGGCATACGGGTTCGGTGTGGAGCGTGGCCTTCTCCCCCGATGGCCGCCTGCTGGCCTCCGGGTCGGATGACAAAACCGTGCGGCTGTGGCGGGCCGCGGACGGGCGGCTGTTGCGCACCCTGGAGGGGCATACGGCTTGGGTGCGGAGCGTGGCCTTCTCCCCCGATGGGCAGACCCTGGCCTCGGGGTCGGGGGACAAAACCGTGCGGCTGTGGCGGGCCGCGGACGGCGCCCTCCTGCGCACCCTGGAGGGGCATACGGGTTCGGTGGTGAGCGTGGCCTTCTCCCCCGATGGGCAGACCCTGGCCTCGGGGTCGGGGGACAAAACCGTGCGGCTGTGGCGGGCCGCGGACGGCGCCCTCCTGCGCACCCTGGAGGGGCATACGGGTTCGGTGTGGAGCGTGGCCTTCTCCCCCGACGGGCAGACCCTGGTCTCAGGATCATGGAAAACCGTGTGGCTGTGGCGGGTGGCGGACGGCGCGCTCCTGCGCACCCTGGAGGGGCATACCGAGCCGGTGAATAGCGTGGCCTTCTCCCCCGATGGGCAGACCCTGGCATCGGGGTCGGATGACCACACCGTGCGGCTGTGGCGGGCCGCGGACGGCGCCCTCCTGCGCACCCTGGAGGGGCATACGGGTTCGGTGTGGAGCGTGGCCTTCTCCCCCGACGGGCAGACCCTGGCCTCGGGGTCGCGGGACAACACCGTGCGGCTGTGGCGGGCCGCCGACGGCGCCCTCCTGCGCACCCTGGAGGGGCATACGGGTTCGGTGCGGAGCGTGGCCTTCTCCCCCGATGGGCAGACCCTGGCCTCGGGGTCGGATGACCACACCGTGCGGCTGTGGCGGGCCGCGGACGGTGCACTCCTGCGCACCCTGGAGGGGCATACGGGTTGGGTGGAGAGCGTGGCCTTCTCCCCCGATGGGCAGACCCTGGCCTCCAGGTCGGAGGACCACACCGTGCGGCTGTGGCGGGTTTCGGACGGCGCGCTCCTGCGCACCCTGGAGGGGCATACAGGTTTGGTGTGGAGCGTGGCCTTCTCCCCCGATGGCCGCCTGCTGGCCTCCGGGTCTATGGACGGCACCGTGCGGCTGTGGGGGGTGAGGTGAGGCAGGGGGCAGAGGGGCAGGGGAGCGGGGGGGGCAGAGGTGGTTGATCGTCCGGCGCGGGGGCCATCCACGAATGAGCCACGAATACACGAATGATGGCGCTATTCGTGCATTCGTGAAACATTCGTGGACGGCGCGCCCCGCCCAACAGGCCCAGGGCAGGTAATGACAATTCGTGGCAAAAAGGTAACTATTCAGGCTTCCTCACCCCACCCCCGCCGCCTGCGGCGGCAGCGGCGAAGCCGCTGGGGGAGGGGTGAGGCTGAACAGTTACGCAAAAAGAACAGCACGGAGTACGCCCCATGCTGACTCCCGGCACCGTTCTGCAGAACCGCTACCGTATCGTCCGCACCCTGGGGGGTGGGGGGATGGGGATGGTCTACCTGGCCCACGACACCCGGCTGGCGGATAAGCCCTGCGCGGTCAAGGAACTCCTCCCCGACCCCCATGCCACCCCCGAGGAGCAGGCCCAGGCCGCCGAACAGTTCCGCCGCGAGGCCGCCATCCTGGCCCACCTGAACCACCCCAACCTCCCCAACGTCTACGACCACTTTGAAGAAGAGGGCCAGTTCTACCTGGTGATGGACTACATTGAAGGCGAAACGCTGGCGGAGCGGCTGCGCCGTTCCCCCCAGGGACTGCCGCCCGAAGAGGTCGTGGGCTGGGCCCTCCAGTTGTGCGACGTCCTGGAGTACCTCCACAACCAGAACCCGCCCGTCATCTTCCGGGATATGAAGCCGGCCAACGTGATGGTCACCCCGGAGGGACAGGTCAAACTCATAGACTTCGGCGTGGCCCGCCTCTTTGACCCCGGCAAACGGACGGACACCCTCAAGATGGGGACGGCCGGTTACGCCCCGCCGGAGCAGTACGCCGGCCAGGGGCAGACTACCCCCCGCTCCGACCTCTATGCACTGGGCGTCACCCTGCACGAACTGCTGACCGGCGACGATCCCACCGCGCACCCCTTCACCTTCACCCCGCCGCACCAACTGAACCGCGCCGTCTCCCCGGCCCTCTCCGCCGCCGTGATGCGGGCGGTCCAACTGGACCCGGCGGCCCGCTACCCGTCCGCGCGGGCCTTCCGGGACGCGCTGGAGAAGAGCACCCACCGCCGCCTGCGCCTCCCCTCCGTCCAGCGCGCCGGCCGCACCGGGACCGCCGTCATGCCGGGGGCAGTGGCCGTACCGGCCCCCCGCCCCACCACCCCCCTGCGCATCGCCGCCCGGGTGGGCCGCGGCCTGCTGACGCTGACCCTGAACATCCTCCTGGCCCTGATCGTCACCGCCGTCGTCGTCGGACTGGTCGGCACCCTGCTCCTCTCCCTGGTCGCCCAGTACGTCATCGCCAACGTGGATTGGGGACTGGAAGGGTTAACGCCCGGCACATCCGTCCTGACCGAGCGGGAGTTCAACGAGGGGATGGCCGGGGCGATGGAGCCGTACACCCTGGGAGTCGTCCGGGAGATGGCGGTGGACTTTCAGCCGCCGGACCGGGCCGTCCTCACCGTCTCCGGAGAAAACTGGGGCTTCCGCCTATCGGGACGGCTGGGGGCCCGCGATGGGGCACCGGTGGTCATCGTGGAGCGGCTGAACGATGTCCCCCTGGTCCTGGTGGGCGGCATCCTTTCCGGGGGAATCAACCGGGGCCTGCGCCAGGCCTGGGAGGCCTCCCCCCTCCGGATCACCCAACTCACCGTTGAGAAAGACCGCCTCATCACCGAATACCGTTAGCACCTTTCGTGCCTTTCGTGCCTTTCGCGCCTTTCGTGCCCATGGAATGGATCGGACGGACTCTGGGTGGCTGTCAGATTGTGGAGAAGATCGGCGAAGGCCGGATGGCCGTCGTCTACCGCGCCTACCAGCCGCACCTGGAGCGGTGGGTCGCCGTTAAAGTCCTCCGCATCGCCGAGGCCGACGACCGGGAGGAGTTCCTGCAACGGTTCCGGCAGGAAGCGCGCGCCATTGCCGCCCTCCGTCACCCCAACATTCTGACCATCTATGACTACGGTGAGACCCACGGCACCGCCTACATCGTGATGGAGTACGTCCCCGGCGGCTCGCTCAAGGCCCAACTGACCGGTCAGCCGATGCCCTGGTCGGAAGTGGCCCGCTGGGTCATCCCGGTGGGACAGGCCCTGGCCTACGCCCACGCCCAGGGCATCATCCACCGGGACGTGAAACCCGCCAACATCCTCCTGGCCCGTCCCGACTGGCCCCTCCTGGCCGATTTCGGCCTGGTCAAAATGGCGCGCCGGCCGGGGTTCATCACCCGTCCCGGACTCAGCATCGGCACCCCCGCCTACCTCTCCCCGGAGCAGGTCATGGGGGACCCGGTAGACCACCGCAGTGACATCTACAGCCTGGGCGTGATGCTCTACGAACTGCTGACCGGGCAACTGCCCTTCCAGGCGGCCACGCCCGTAGAGGCGATGCTCCGTCGGCTGCGGGAGCCGCCCATCCCGCCGCGCAGCCTCTGTCCGGGTCTCCCGCCCGCGCTGGAATCCGTCCTCATGCGGGCCCTGGCCCGGAATCCGGCCGACCGCTACCCCACGATGCAGGCCATGGTAGACGACCTGATCCGGATCAGCCCGACGGCCGGCATAACGCCCTCCGTTCCCTCCTCCACGACGCCCGGGACCACCATCCGACTGGAGCACCTGCGGGCCGCCACCGGTCCCCGCCTGTGCGTGGTAGAAACCGGGGCCACCATCCCCCTCCCGCCCCGACCGGAGATTGTTCTGGGACGGGGCACATCGGCCGTCCCTCCGCCCGAAGTAGACCTGGAACCGTACGGGGCAGGTATGGCCGGCGTCTCCCGCCGCCACGCCCGGCTCCTCCGCCGCCCGGATGGCTGGTACCTGGAAGACCTGCAGAGCACGAACGGGACGTTCCTCAACGAAATCCGTCTCCCTCCCGGCCAGCCCGCCCGTCTGAGCGCCGGTGACCTGATCCGGCTGGGCCAGTTCACATTGCTCTTTTATCCCGAGTAGGAGGCGTACAATGAAATGTCCCAAATGTGGCTTTGAGAACCGCCCGGGTGCCCGCTTCTGCAAACAATGCGGACAGCCCCTGGAAGCCCCCACCCCTTCTCCACCGCCCGGCGAAGTCCAGTGCCCGTCGTGCGGCGCGCCGAACAAACCGGGCGCCCGCTTCTGCGCGCGCTGCGGCGCGCCGCTCACCGCGCCCGCGCCGGCTCCGCCCACCCCGCCGCCCGCCGCGCCGCCCCCGGCCTACGGCGCGCCGGCCCCGCCCACTCCACCGCCCGCCGCGCCGCCCCCGGCCTACGGCCCGCCGGCCCCACCCACCCCGCCGCCCGCTGCGCCGCCCCCGGCCTACGGCCCGCCGGCCCCACCCACCCCGCCGCCCGCCGCGCCGACTCCGGCCTACGCGCCGCCGTACCCAACGCCCACTGTACCGGCCACCCCATCCCCCTACGTCCCACCGCCCCCAGGGCCGGAGATTCCTCCCATCCCGCCGGTAGAGGCGGCACCGGCCCGGCGCCCGCCCCGCTGGCTCTGGATTGCCCTCCCCATCGCCCTGGTGCTCTGTCTGGCCGCCATAGTCGGCCTGGGTTACCGGGCCTATCGCCAGGGGAAACTGCCGTTCCTCCGGCCCTCACCCACACCGACCGCCACTCCCACCGCGACGGTAACACCCACTCCGGAAACGGCAGCGGAAACCCCGTCCCCGGCCCCATCGGCGGCCATTGCCCAGATTGCCCTGACTCCCTCTGCCACCGACCTGAAAGTGGGGGAGACCCTGACCCTGACGGTCACCATCACCAACACCGGAGACCAGTCCTGGACCCAAATGGAGTACCGTCTGCTGGGCCAGTGGGAGCCGGTACTGAAAATGGATCAGGCGCCCGGGCTATCCTCCGAAGAACTGGGCGCCGGGCAGAGCCGGCCCGTGACCTTCACCCTGACCGCTCAGCAGGAGGGGGACGCCACTCTGAAGGTACTGCTCCTGATCCAGACCGGCGGAGACCGGCCGCGCCGGGATATGGCCATCTCCGAAGAGGTGAACGTCCATGTCGGTCCCGGTCAATAACGGGAGCGCCCTGGGGGAAGAAGAGAAGCCCGTTCCGGAGGCCCCCGGGGCACCGAAACATCATCGTCGGGCCACCCTGCTGATGCTGGCCGGGGGGCTCCTGCTGCTGGGTGCTGGCCTTCTCTTTGCCCTGACCTCCCCCCTCGCCACCCGTCCCCCACCCTCCCCCTCGCCGCTCCCGGCGGAGTTCACCCCGCCCCCCTCCCTGGCGGAACTGGTCCAGCAATATCCCAAACTGGCCCCCCTCCTGACCGACCCGGAACTGGATTCGGCCTACAAGCAATTTCTGATCGCCTACCAGGAAGGGGGGAAAGAGGCCGCCGTAGACCTGGCCCGCCGTCGGGGGCTGCTGAACGACCGGGATGAAATCCGGGTCACCCTGTTCCTGGACACCGACGACCCGGCCCCGCTGGTCGCCCAACTGCAGGGGGTGGGGATTCGCGTGGTCGCCGCATACCGGGACCAGGTGGAGATCGCCATCCCTCTGGCGCTGATAGAAGCGACTGCGGAGAGCGAAAACCCGGGGGCCATTTTCGGGCAACTGACCGCGCTGGAGCACGTCATCGCCGTCCGGGTACCTGCCCTTCACACCTCCCAGGGAAGCCGCATCCCCGGCGAGGGCATCCGGGTCGTCGGCGCCGACCGGTGGCATGAGGCCGGCTTCACCGGGGCCGGCATCCGCATCGGGGTGCTGGACCTGGGCTTTGGGGGCTACCCGAACCTGCTGGGGCGGGAACTCCCGGACACCGTCGTGGTGGAGCACTTCGGCGACTGGGACCCCGACGAGGTCCACGGCACCGCCTGCGCCGAAATCATCCACGAACTGGCCCCCGACGCCGAACTCTTCTTCGCCTGGTACGACGGGAGCGACGCGGCGGAGGGGGAAGCCGTAGACTGGCTCCTCTCCCAGGGCGTCCACATCATCTCCCACTCCGCGGGCGCCCTGATCGGCCCCCGGGACGGCACGGGATGGCAGGCCCGACTGGTGGATTCGGTGGCCGCCCGGGGGGTCCTGTGGGTCAACTCCAGCGGCAACGAGGCTCAGTCCCACTACCGGGCCCTCTTCACCGACACCGACGGGGACGATGTCCACGAATTCGCTCCCCGGCAGGAACGGATGAGACTTCTCCCGTACTCGCCGCTCATCAAAGTCTTCCTCATGTGGGAAGACGAGTGGGGGCAGGCCCGCCGGGACTACGAACTGTACCTGACGGACGGGGCAGGAAACGTTCTGGCCTCCTCGGAATCCCCCCAGGACGGCAGAGAGGGGGCAGACCCGGTGGAGGGGATTATCTACCGGTTGACAGACGAAAGCCTGTACGTTGCCGTGAAAGCCTACCGGGTGGACCGCCCGGTCACCCTGGACATCTTTGTGAACGGTGCGGACGTGGCGTATCCCTCCCCGGAGTACAGTTTGGCCATCCCCGCCGATGCGGTGGGAGCCCTGGCCGTGGGGGCGGCGTACTGGCAACGGGACGCTCTGGCCGACTACAGTTCCCGCGGTCCCACGACCGACGGGCGGCTGAAGCCGGAACTCTCCGCCCCGACGGGCGTCTCCACGGCCTCCTACGGGGACGAACCCTTCGGGGGAACTTCCGCCTCCGCCCCCCACGTCGCCGGCGCCGCCGCGCTGGTCTGGCAGGCCTACCCGGAGTTCACCCGACAGCAGGTGGTGGATTTCCTGCTGGCCCACGCGATAGACCGGGGGCCCCGGGGCCCCGACACCGGCTACGGATACGGTCGGCTGCAATTACCGCCGCCCCCCTCCCCCACCACCGCCGGGCCCCCCTCCCCATCCCCCGCCGGGCCCACACCGCCGCCCTCCGAATCAGTCACGCCGCCCCCTCCCCTGCCCACCCCCACACCAGTACCCTTCGTCACGCCTCAGCCATCCCCCACCCCGTCCGGAGACGTGGGAACGGGAGCGCTGGTACTGCTGGTGGGAGCCATGGGGCTCCTGGGAATGGGACTGTTACTGGTGGGCGCCACGGTCTGGATACTGAGCCAGCGGGCCCCCGCTCCCTCGCCCGCGCGCCCGGCCCCGCCTGGGGGGCCGCCCTCCTATCCCACCCCGCCTCTGCCTCCGCCGTCCTACCCGCCCCCGCCGCCCGCGCCCCCTCCAGCGGCAGAAAGGTGGCCATCCCCTCCGCCATCTCCGACGCCAATCCCGCCGACCGTTCCGCCATCCCCCGCCCCGCCAGTTGCCGCCTCCTGCTCGCGCTGTGGCGCGCCGCTCCGTCCCGACGCCCGCTTCTGCCCCCGCTGCGGGCAACCCGTCTTCGCGCCCCTGGCCCAGTGCCCGCACTGCGGCGCGCCGCTCCGCCCCGGCGCCCGCTTCTGCCCCCGCTGCGGGCAACCCGTCTCCGCGGCTCCGGCCCGGTGCCCGTCCTGCGGCGCGTCGCTCCGCCCCGGCGCCCGCTTCTGCCCCCGCTGCGGGCAACCCGTCCACTGACGGCTACCGGCTAACCGCTACCGGCTACCGGCTAACGGCTAACGGCTACCGGCTAACCGCTACCGGCTAACCGCGGCCACTTGCCGAAAAACGGATTCCGGTGTATTTTTGTTCCAGGGGGTAACTACCTGCCAGGGAGCACCCGGGCAAGCGCTATCAAAGACGCGGCGAAGGCATGCCCCGCGCAGGCCGCCAGGCCTGTGCACAGGCTGACAACCTGCGCCACGTTGTCTGCAAACCAACCGGGTAGGTATTTGCACGAAGGATGACATTTTGTCCCTTTGTGTCCTTTGTGAGTCCTTTGTGCCCTTCGTGGTAGGTAATTCCGATGAACCTTCCGACCTCCGTCGCCCAACTTCGGGAAGAACTGGCGGCCCTTCGCCGCCTCTGGGCCCAGGCCCGCACCGCGGGCGATGCCCTGCTGGCCGGCCGTCTGCTGGCCTCCATCCGGGAGATAGAGAGCGCCCTGCACACCCTGGAGCACGACGTGAGCGCGATGGCCGAAGACCGGGCCCAGATGGAGGCCCTGGTGGACATCGCCCGGGCCATTAACTCCTCCCTGGACCTGGATACCGTATTGAACGAGGTGATGGACCAGATCGTCCGCCTCACCGGCGCCGAACGGGCGATGCTGATGTTGCTGAACCCGGAGACGGGGGACCTGGAATTCCGCGCGGCCCGCCATATAGACCAGGAAACCCTCACGGGGGACGAGTTCCGGATCAGCCGCAGCATCGTCTACCGGGTGGCCCGGGAGGGGCAACCCATCCTGACCACCGACGCCCTGATAGACCCCCGCTTCCAGGCCCAGGAGAGCATCATCAGTTACAACCTGCGCTCCATCCTCTGCGTCCCCCTCCGGGTGCGGGGGCGGATTACCGGAGTGATTTACGCCGACAATCGGGCCCGAACCGGCCTCTTCTCCGACCGGGAGCGGGACCTGCTGACGGCCTTCGCCGACCAGGCGGCCATCGCCATTGAGAACGCCCGCCTCTTTGAACGGGTGACGGCGGCCAAAAATCTGATGGACAGCGTGTTCGCCTCCATCGCCAGTGGCGTCATCACCGCCGACCCGGCCGGGCGGATCACGCTGGTCAACCGGTCGGCCGAACGGATTCTCCGTTGCCCCGCTGCGCAGGCCATCGGGCTGCCCTACAGAGAAGCGTTCCCCCCTCTACGGCCCATCCTGGAGCCGATGGTGGACCGGCTTCAGCGGGGACGCCGCCCGCTGCTGGTGGAGGAGGTGGAAGTAGAATTGCCGGAGCGGGGGACGACGTATCTGCGACTGGTCGTCTCCCCCCTGGAGGAACCGACCTCCGGCGATGGCGGGGTGACCATCGTCGTGGAAGACCTGACCGAACAGCGCCGCCTGGAAGCCCAGGAGCGGTTCATCCGGGAAACGTTCCAGCGCTACGTCTCCCCGGCCGTGGTCCAGCGGCTGCTGGAGGATTCCACCCGCCTGCGGCTGGGGGGCCAGCGCCAGGAGGTGACCGTCCTCTTCGCCGACCTGCGGGGCTTCACGGCCTTCAGCGAGCGGTGTGGCCCGGAGGAACTGGTGGAGACCCTCAACCGGTATCTGGCCATCGGTGCAGAGGCGGTGCTGGCGGAAGAGGGAACCCTGGATAAATTCATCGGCGACGCCGTGATGGCGGTGTTCAATGCCCCCCTGCCGCAGCCCGACCACCCCCTGCGGGCGATCCGGGCGGCCCTGCGGATTCAGGAGGCCGTTCGGACCTACCAGCAGTCCACCTCCTCCGCCCCTTCGCTCCGATACGGGATCGGCATCTCGGTGGGGGAGGCCGTGGTGGGCAACATCGGCACATCCCAGCAACTGAACTACACCGCCATCGGCGCCTGCGTGAACCTGGCCAAGCGGCTGGAGGAGATGGCCGCCCCCGGCCAGATTCTGCTCAGCCGGGAGGCCTATCAGCGGGTACGGGACCGGGTGCAGGCCCACCCATTGGCCCCAGTGGCAGTGGCCGGGTTCCAGGAACCCATAGAGGTGTATGAATTGGTGGCTCTGCGGGAGCCCTACATGTGAAAACACACGGTCCCGACCAGCCCGGCGCGAGGATCGGCCGCGCTGCAGTTCCGCTGCATCTTTACCGCCGCCACCTCGTAACAGGAGGAAGATATGCATCCGACCCGTCTCCGTTTCGCCTTGCTCGGACTGACCCTCGCCGTGGCCATCGGCGGGGCATTCGCCGCGATGCCGACCCGGGCCCTGACGCCGACTCCCTCGCCCATCACCGGGAGTCCCCTGGAAACGCCGTTCCCCACGACGGCCGAACCCACCACTGCGATACCGTCCCCCACAACGACCATCCCTACCACTGCGGCGCCATCCCCGACGGCATCCCCCTCCCCCACCGCGACGCCATCTCCAACGGCGACCGTGGCGCCCACTGCGGCGCCATCCCCAACGGCGACCGCCAGACCCACCGCAACGCCGTCCCCAACGGCCACCCAGACCCCGGGCGCGGGGGGAATCCTCCCCGGCCTCCCGCTATCCCCTCAGATCATCCTCCTGGCCGGGGCAGGATGCGGGTTGGCCCTGGTGTTGATCCTGGTCCTGCTGGTCATCTTCCTCCGGCGACGACGGCGGCCTTCCAAAAAACCGACCGCTCCGCTCCCTCCAGCCAGACCCTCCCCGCCCTGGCTGGAGGCCCGGGTTTCCGGAAAGGCCCGTCCCTTCCCCCTCCAGAAAGACGCGGTGACCATCGGGCGGGCGCCGGATAACGACCTGGTCATCCCCCAGGACCTGCCGGGCTGGGAGACCGTCTCCCGCCACCATGCCCGCCTCTACCGCCAGGGCGACCGCTGGATCGTGGAAGACCTCCAGTCCACCAACGGGGTTTACGTGAACGGGAAACGGACCGGCCGCAACATGCTTCAGGACGGCTGGCGACTGGACATTGGCGGGGTGACCTTCATTTTCCACGCCGGAACGGGAGGTGCCGCATGAAATGCCCGAACTGTGGCTTTGAGAACCGCCCCGGAGCCCGATTCTGCCAGCGCTGTGGGGCCCGTCTGGCAGAGGCCCCGCGGACCGGGCCGACCCGCCAGCCGACCAAACCCCTCCCCCGCGCCGGCGGCCCCGCCCGGCCCCCCGCCGAGGCCGGTCCGGATACGCCCACCCGCCCGCTGCCGACCGCGACGGTGGCCTTCGCCCCCCTCCCGGAAGGGGCCCTGCTGAAGGAAGGGCGGTACGTGATCCTGGAAACCCGCGCGACGGGAGAGCGGGCCAACGAGTACCTGGTGGAGGACACCCGGCCGGTCCGCCTCTGCCCCCAATGTCGGGCAGAGGTCTCCGATCTCCAGGAACGGTTCTGCGCTTCCTGCGGCGCCGACCTTTCCGAATCCCCACCCCTGTTCCTGCGGTACCGAATCCGCGAAGCGGTCGGCGAGGAGGTCTTCACGGTCCCCATCGCCCTGGTCCGGGCATCCGTCCGCCATCCCGGCCTCTTCCTGCCCCTGGAGGTCTTCTCCGAAGCGCCGTACGGCCCGCCCCGGACGTACCTGGTGGAGCCGGAGCAACAGCCCACCCCAGCCGCTTCCCTCCCGCTCCCCCGGGAAGCGGTGCAGGTGCTGGAGTGGGGGATTTCTCTGGCCCAGGCCCTGAGCCTCCTGCACCGTCAGGGAATCGTCCTGCCGGAGGTGGACCTGCGCCGGATCGGGACAGACGGTCGCACGGCCTGCTGGATGGCCCTGGAGACGGCCCGCCTGCTCCGGCCCCAGGAACGGGCCCAGGCCCCCGCCCTCTTCGTCCAGAACGTGGCTGGTCTGGCCGCCGCCCTGTTCTACCTGGCGACCGGACGGGCCTGGGACCCCCGGCGGCCCGGCCCGGTCCCGCCGGAGATGGACGTCCTGTTGCCCGTTCTCCAGTCCCCCGCCGCCTACCCGGCGGAACGGCTGGCCGCGATGCTGGAAGAACGCATGACCCTCCTGCGGCGCCCGGCCAGCGTGACCCTGATGGTGGGGTACCGCACCGACGTGGGGAAGGTGCGCTCCCTGAACGAAGACAGCGTCCTGGTGCTCCAGATGGGGACGGTCTTCCGTTCCCAGGGGATGCCGGTCGCCCTGGTGACCGTCGCGGACGGGATGGGAGGACACGAAGCGGGGGACGTGGCCAGTCAGATGGCGATTCGGACTCTGGCCCAGCGAGGAAGTGCGGAGATTCTGGCACCGGTGGCCTCTGGCCAGCCCCTGCCGGACCCGAAGGAGTGGCTCATATCCGCCATCCAGCAGGCCAACCGGGCCGTCTACGACCGGCGCCGGGCGGCGGGGACGGATATGGGCACCACGCTGGTGGCCGCGCTGGTCGTCGGGGACCGCTGCACCATTGCCAACGTCGGAGACAGCCGGGCCTACCATCTGCACCCCAACGGCATCACCCAGGTCACCACCGACCACTCGCTGGTGGAGCGGCTGGTGGCCACCGGGCAGATCACCCGGGAAGAGGCGGCCACCCACCCTCAGCGGAACGTCATCTACCGCACCATCGGGGATAAGCCCCGGGTGGAGGTGGACACCTTTGAGCAGCAACTGGCCCCTGGGGAGGCCCTTCTTCTCTGCAGCGACGGCCTGAGCGGGATGGTCCCCGACGAGCAAATCTGGCAGATCTGGCGGACGTCCACCTCCCCCCAGGAGGCCTGCGACCGGCTGGTGGAGGCGGCCAACGGGGCCGGAGGGGAGGATAACATCAGCGTGATTGTGGTCCAGGTGGCCCGGTAGGGCCGGGAAATCCGGCGCGATAAACCGTGCGGCGGGTGGCGAGGCCACCCGCCGCACGGTTTTTATCCGACGTCACCCCCGGATCGGTTGTAGCGCAGGCTGTCCGCCTGCATCCAGGCCTGGCAGCCTGCGCTCCGCTTCGTTGCGTCTCTGAACCTGCCCGGAGGCCCCCCGGCAGGTCGTTACCCGATGTCCTTCTGTTTCAGCGCGAGGAGCGTCCCCGCCCCAAAAATTAGGCCCCAGAAGACCAGAACGCCCCAATCCTTCCAGAGGTGCCCCGCACTCCGGGTGTAGTCAATCTGAAAGGTGAACGCCGTGCTGACGTCCACCGGCTCCGGTTCTACCGTCTGGGTGACGGTCTCGGTCACGGTGACCATTTCGTTGACGGTCACCTCAGGGACGCTGATGGGGACGGTGACCTGGATGCCCCCCGGGCAGGGAACCGCGATCTGCTGGGTCTGGGTCACGACGGTGACCGGCTCCCAGTCCTCGGCCGGTTTCTCCACTTCCACCGAGACCTCGCGCGGCTCCGGCAGGAAACGGGTTTTCCCCAGCGAGTTTAGGTACTCCAGGTTCGCCGAAACCCCCAGCGCCTCGGTCGCCCAACGGCTGAGCGTCAGGTTGGAGAAGGGACGGGTGGCTTCGGGCAACTCAAAGAGCACCCCGCTGAAGATAATCTGGAAGAACAGGAGCAGGAGGACCACGTAGATGACGGAGTTGGTGTTGGGGACCAGGGCGGAGACCATCAGGCCCAGCATGATGGCCGCCCAGGCGCCCAGGACCAGCGTGATGTACATCTCCACCGGGGCCGGGAGCATCACCCCCTCTCGGGGCAGGCGAATCTTCAGCGCCACGACCAGGAGGAGCAGCAGGCACTGCAGAAGGGCAAAGGAGCCCAGCACGGCGACTTTGGAGAACAGGTAGGGCACGAGACGGAGGGTAACCATGCGCTCCCGGAGGTAGACGGGGCGCTCTTTCACAATCTCGTAGGCGGAGCCAAAAAGGCCCAGTAACACGGCCGCCAGGCCCAACATCATCAGCAGGGTCTGGCTTTTGCCCACCAGGCTGTAGGAGACGCTCTTCCCGGCGGTGACCGTGGCCAGTTGTTGCTCAATCTCTCCGGGCGTGTTGCCCACCAGCCAGTGGGACTCCGCGATGAGCAGGAGCAACAGGGCAACAATGGGCATCACCGCCAGCAGAATGGTGAGCAGGAGTTTATCTCGCAGGACCAGGTTCAGGTAGCGCCGGGTGAGAATGAACGTCTGCAGGAACGGATTGACCCGGGGGCGCTTTCCAGCGGCGGCCCGGGCGGCCTGCTGCTGGACCTGGGGGACGGCCTGCTGCCGGGAGGCTATGTACTGCTGGTAGTAGGGGGAGGCCCTGAACCGCTGTTCCCAATCGGCGGCCTTCTGCCGGGCCGCTTTGGGGTTGGGATCATCCAGTTGGGCGTAGATGTCGGCGAAGTCGCCGCTGGTGACGCCGAAGAACTTCAGCGCCTCGTGGGGCGGGCCGAAGAAGACCATCCGCCCCTGGGCCATAAAGCAGACATGGTCACACTGGGCGATGTTGGCCGTGGCGTGTGTGACCAGGACCACCGTCCGTCCGCCGTCCGCCAGATGGCGCAGGGTGTGCATCATCTTCTTCTCCAGCCCCGGGTCCAGCCCCGAAGTCGGCTCGTCCAGGAAGAAGAGGCGCGGGTCGGCCAGCAACTCCACGGCGATGTTGACCCGTTTCCGCTGGCCCCCGCTGAGGCTGGAGATGACCTGGTCCTTCTGAGCCAGCATGCCCACTTCCTGGAGCACCTGGTCTATCCGCTGCTCTATCTCCTGGTCGGAGGTGTCGGGCGGCAGGCGGAGGCGGGCCGCGTACCGGAGCGCCTCGGCGACCGTCAGGTCCTTGTGGATGATGTCGTCCTGGGGGACGTAGCCGATGAGGGTCCGGTAGAGGTCAAAGTGCTGGTAGAGGTCGTCGCCGTTGACCAGGACCTGGCCCTGGTCGGCGCGGACGAAGCCGTTGAGGGCCATCATCAGGGTGGTCTTCCCGGCGCCGCTGGCCCCTACCAGAGCGACGAACTCGCGCGGCATCACGGAGATGTTGACGTTCTCCAGAATGCGCTTCTTCCGGGCCCCCCGCCCCACTTCCCGGGTCAGCCGGACACCGTCCAGGCGCATCCCGCCAGCGGCCGCGTACTGTTGGACCCCCGTCGTTTCGGGAACCAGTCGGAAGGGGCCGATCTGGACCACATCCCCGGGGCGGAGGAGGCAGGGGCCGGTGATGCGCTGGCCGTTGACGAAAGTACCGTTGGTGCTCCCCAGGTCGGTGATCACGAAACCCTGGGGAGTCCGGTCCAGGCGGGCATGCTGCCAGGAGACGGTGGGCGCTGGCAGATGGATGTCGGCCTGCGGGTTGCGGCCGACGAGCAGGGTGGTTTTGACCCCCACCTCCGTCGTGCCGATGTGGATGGTGCCCCCGGCCATCGGAGCGGGAGCAGGCACTCCCATCGGGGCCGGTGCCGCCCCGGCCCGAAACGTCAGCCCCACGGAATTGCCCTGGGGGTCGCCGATGCGCAGGATGTCTCCGTCCTGAAGGGGGACCGGTTGATGGGGGGCGACGCGCCGGCCGTTGTGGAACGTCCCGTTGGTGGAGCCCAGGTCGGTGTAGAACCAGACCGTCCCCCGCCGTTCCAGCCGGCCGTGGTGCCCGGAGACGTAGTCCAGCGGGAGGACGATGTCGTTATCGGCGTGGCGGCCGATGGTCAGGGCCGGGCGGTTCAGAGGGGCCTCCCGCAGGGACTGACCGGGGATGGAGATGACCAGGCGGGGGCTCTCCGCCGCCGGGCCATGAGGAGCGCCGGGGGACGGCCCGGGCGGCGTCAGCGGCCGCCCGCACGCAGAGCAGAAGCGAGCCTGAGGATTTCTCAGTGGATGACTGCAGAAGGGACATGAAGAAGACACAGGCTACCTCCGTCGGTGGTCTGTCGTCGGTGGTCTGTCCTCACCACCGCTGCCAGGTCCCGTCCTGGAAGAAAACATAGATGGCGCCGGAGTCGGTCTGGAGCATAAAGCCCTGTTCAAACGATTGCATCGCCCCCTGATACCCTCGCTCGCAATCGGTTGCGTTGCCCAGGCCCTGGCGGATTTCGGGGATGTCGCACCACATCATTCCAAATCCCCGTTTCGGCGTCGGCGGACACCGGGCCGGCGTGTGGGCATCCAGACACCAGAACTCCGGTTCCCCCGGATACGGGGAATGATGGTAGATGCGCCAGGTGCTGTTATGGAAGAGGACCAGAGCCTGAGCAGTATCTATCGGTTCCCGCCAGAACATCTTACCCCGTTCAAAGTTTTCCTCGGCGACCAGTCCCCGGATCGCACTCCCCGTCGCGCAGCCGACCCGGCCCCGGACCTGAACCCACACGGCGGCGAAGGGGCCGCTGACAGACGGGCAGGCCCGGGTCGCGGTCGGGGGAATCGGGGTCGCCGTCGGCAGGAGTGGGGTGGGAGATGGGATGGCAACGAAGGGCGTCGGGGATGGGGAGAAAGGGGTCGCCGGGGGGGGAGGCGTCGCCGTATCTGGCGCGGTGGGGGTCGGGGAGAGGGAGAACGGACCGAAATTGAAGACGACGATGCAACAGATGCTCAGGACCACCAGCAGGCCCGCTCCGGCCAATCCGATCCAAAGCCAGGACAGGGCCGGGGCGGCCGGCAGCGGGGGAACGGTCGGCTGGACGGAGGGAGCGGCGGCAGTTGGAGAAGCCACTGCTGAGGACGGGGATCCAGCCCAAAGCGCGGCCCGCATCTCCGCCGCGCTGGCAAAACGCGCGTTCACTGAGAGTTCCATCGCGCGCGTCACTGCGGCCTCTGTGGCCGGGCTGACCCCCGGCGCCAGGGCCCGCAACGGCTGGGATTGCTCCGGCCGGGCCATTCGCTCGGTGGCAGGAAGAGGGGGGCATCCCGTGAGAGCGTGGTACAGAGTGGCTCCCAGGCTGTAGAGATCGGAGCGGGGGTCCGTATGGCCGGAGATGCCATACTGCTCCGGCGGCGCATACTCCGGCGTTCCCATCGCCCGCACCACGGTCTGGGTGCGGGGATCCCGGGGGTCCCAGAGTTTCACCAGCCCGAAGTCCACCAGCACCGGGCGCCCATCGGAGCGAATGATGATGTTCTGGGGCTTGATGTCCCGGTGGATGATCCCTTTGCTGTGGCAGTAGGCCAGCGCGTCCAGCAGTTGCGCGGCCCAGGCCAGGACCTGATGCTCCGGCAGGGCGCCGTACTGGCCGATCAGGTCTGCCAGACTCTGCCCCTCCACGAATTCCATGACCAGATAGGCATTGCCTCCTTCCTCAAAGAAATCCGTGACCCGCACCAGGTTCGGGTGGCTCATCCGGGCCAGGACCGTCGCCTCCTGCTGAAACTGCCTGCGGAGAGCATCTAGCATCTGAGGGTCCAGCCCCGGCTGGGGAACCATCTCTTTAACCGCCACGGGGACGTTGAGGCGGTTATCCCAGGCCTGGTAGACGGCGCCCATCCCGCCCTGACCCAGGAGGGAGATGATCCGGTAGCGGTTCTGCAATATCTGGCCGGGGGTCAGAGGCATGGCGATCTCCTTTCTGCTTATCGCAACACCAGGGGCAGGTAGATCCGATAGGGGAGGTCCAGAACCACCGTCATCGTCACCGGCACGGAGGCTTCCGGGCTTGCCGGGTCGTTGGAGCGGACGCGCAGCGCGGCCGTATGTGCGCCCGGCGACATCCCCGCTGCATCCAGGGTCACGCCGACGGTTCGGCTGGCCCCCGGCGGCACGGTACCCGAGGTCGGGCTGGCAGAGAGCCAGGGGAGGTCCACACTCCCCACCCCCTCCAGCCGCACGTCGTCCAGCCCCACCGGGGCGCCGTTCTGGCCGAAGTACTGGAAGCCGATGCGCACCGGCCCACCGGGCAGTTTGGAGGTCAGGTCAAAAGTGCTCTGCGCCCAGGTCCGGTTGGAGGGCCAGGCGTCATCGGCCTTCCCAATGTAGACATCATCAGTGCCGCCCACATTCCCCACTACCAGCCAGACGAAGAGGTCGCAGTAATTGTAGGTATCGCGGCAGCGGACCGGGTCGCCGAAGGACCAGAAGGAGAGGGTGGCGGTGATCAGGTTCAGTTCCGGTGTGAGCAGCCACTCGTCCTGGGACTGGCTGGAGGGCTCCACCGTCGCTGCGTACGCGCCGGAGCGCGCGCCCGCGGTGAGCACTTTCCAGTTGGCGCTGGTGTTGTTGACCACCTCGCTCCAGCCGGAGGGCGGCACCTGGCCGCTCTCAAACCCTTCGGCCAGCAGCGTTGTCCCCGCCCCCGACCACTCTTCCAGTCCAAAAGTGAGGGTAAGCCCGCCGCTGTTGGTCAGCGTCATGGGCAGAGTAGTGCTGAGCCCCTGGGTGAGGACAACCGTCATGGAGGCCGGCGCATAGGCCAGGCGGGGGGCCGCCAGATAGAAGTCCTGCCGGACGGTGCCGCTCAGGACGACGTTCGTCGTCGTGACCGCCGCGCCGTAGCCACTCAGCGTGGCGGTGAAAACGTGCAGGCCGGCCGGGGAGAAGAGGGTGTAGAAGGAGTCGTCCACGGCCGGGTCTTCGGTGAACGCGGTAACGGTGGAGAAGCCGCTGTCGTTGGCGACCGTCGCACCGGCGCGGGGGACCCCGGCATCATCGTAGACGTTGCCGACCACCAGCCCCCCGGGCCGGGGCCGGCAGCCGCCCCCCAGCACCACGTCGTCAATGTGAATGTCGTTACCCCAGGCGCTGATGCCCAGGAACCCCACCCGCAGGTCCGTCTGGCTGCCGTAGGCGCTCAGGTCTACGGTGTGCTCTTTCCAGCCCGTGGAGCCGTCGTAGCGGTAGATGGCCGAACCGACGCTGGTCCAGGTCGCCCCGCCGTCGGTGGAGACCTGAACCTGCACGCGATCACCGGAGGTGCTATAGCCGGTATCGTGATACATCCAGAATTTGAGGTTTGGGGGCAGGCCCCTCATATCTGTTCCCACTGTACGGTAGAGGCGCGTCTGGCTGCCGCTGCCAGCCGTATATGAATTGAAATACGCCAGGTTGGGCGGGCTGTGGGAAGGCGCTCCCGAAGGATGCACGGTCCCGGCGCTGGTGGCCCAATCCCCCGCCGTCCCGCTCACGTCCACTTTGGCCCAGTTGGCAGGCAGGTTGGGCGGCGTGACCGAATCGAAGTTTTCCGCAAACCTCACGCCGCCGTAGTAGCCTGGCGCAGTACAGGCCACACTGTCCACGGTCAGGAAAAAGTTCTCCGTCCGGTCCGCCGTGATAGGGCCGACGATGCGGGTGGCCGGATGGTAGCCGTTCACCCAGGCATCAACTTTGAAAAAGTAAGAGGTCCCCTCGGGCAGGGTAACGCTGTAGAAACCGGTGACCGGATGGTTCCAGACGTGCAGGCTGTATCCGGCATCGGTGGTGATGGTCAAACGGGCGTAGAGCGGCCAGCCGGCCAGGGCATCGGAGACGGTGCCGGAGACGACCCGGCGCGGGGCGGGCGTCAGAGAGAAGTTCCGGGTCGTCGTCATATTCGCCGTGACCACGACGCCGCTGGCGGTGGACGGCAGGTACCCGAAGGCGGAGGCCGTCACCACGTAGGTGGCGGCGGGGAGGGTCATGGAGTAGACCCCGCCCGCGCCGTTGGTGGTGGCGCCTGTCCGGGTTACGTCGGCGGTCGCCTCAACGCGCGCGCCCACGATGGGATTGCCGCTGCCGGACTCGGTGACTGTGCCCCTCAGGATGCCGGTCGGCATCGTGGTGGCGTTGTAGATGACCAGAGCAAAGTCCTGGTCGGTGGGGTCGCTGTTGCCCGGGACGCCGTCACCGGCGATGTTGGTCGCCGTGATGACGACGGTGAACCCGCCGCCCGTTCCGGCGGGCAGGAAGACGCTCTCTACGTTGTTGCGCGGGTCGGCGCTGCCGCCGGTGACCGAGGTGCCGCCGGAGAAGACGTTGCCCCGGTAGGTCTGCCCGCCCACGGTGACCGCCAGGTCCAGGTTGTTGACGTAGGCGTTGCCGGTGGTCGGGCCGGGGGCGTCGGTCCAGGCCAAAGTGACGCGAAAGGGCCTGCCGGGGTCCGCTACGGTGCCCGAAACCCGGTAGGTCTGGCCGGTGCTGCCGAAGATGTGCGTCTGGTCTACCAGCATGCGGGGGGTGTTGTCAAAGGCCAGGCCCAGGTGGACCTCGCCGAAGCCCTGGGAGTTGGAGGGCAGGTTGCCCCCGGCGCCCGTGCCGGTCAGGTAGCGGGTGGCGTTGATCAGGTAGGCCTTGACCATGGCCGGGCTGGGAGGCTGGCCGCTGCCGTAGCGGGTCTGGTACCAGTAGTAGACCAGAGAGGCGGCGCCGGCAACGGCAGGGGTGGAGTGGCTGGTGCCGGAGGAGGCGGCGTAGAGGGTCTGGCCGGAGGGCCGGTACTTGTCGCAGACGCCGTTGCCGTTGTAGTTGGGCGATTGGGAGGCCGCGCCCTGGATGTGGGTTCCCGGCGCGACGATGTCCGGCTTGACCCGGCCGTCGTCGGTGGGGCCGCGGCTGGAGAACGAGGCAATGTCCTGGGCGTTATCGGCGCCGGAGGAGCCCACCCCGCAGCCGTCGGTCCAGCCGGGCCGATAGTTCTCCGCCGCGCCCACGGTGATAACGTTCTTGGCCGTGCCGGGCGTGCCGACGGTGTTGCTGGAACTGCGCGTACCGTCATTCCCGGCGGCAAAAACGATGACCATTTCCTGGTTGCCGGTGACGGTCGGTCGGGCATCCCGCACCCGATAGTCGTACTCCTGCGCCTCCGCGTCGTAGGCCCCCCAGCATTGAGTGTATGGGTATCCACAACCCCAGGAGTTGGAACTGATGCGCGCGCCCAGCAGGTAGGAGTTGTTGATCAACTGCGTCCCTGAGGCCGTCGTATCCCATTTCCCCGCATTATTGAACACCTTGGAACCGGCCACCCGGCCGTAGGGGTTGATCCCCAGGCCGTAGTTGTAGCCGCTGGCGTCCTCGTAGGGGAAGCCGGTGCGGTCGTTGTAGCCGGCCACGATGGAGGCATTGATATTCCCGTGCCCGCCCCCGCCGTCGGCCAGGGGGTCGGAGGTCCAGTTGTAGTTATAGGCCAGCCGGTCGGGATTGGAGGTGTTGCCCAGGACGTAAAAGTCAGCGTGGGTGGGGGTGGCATCGCCGTCGTCTATGCCGTCATCGGTCACATCCACGATGGGGTAGTCATCGGGATTGGTGGAGAAGCCCCGGGATTGGAGCCAGGCCAGGTAGCCGGGACCGGAGGGCTGGGTGCCGGCCCCGTTGAGGTTCCCGGCCATAATCTGGCACTGGACCTCGTCCAGCAACCGGTAACGGGGGTAGGGCTCCACGTTGACCACGTCGGGGAGGGAGGCCAGCCAGGGGAGGTCGGCAGCGGCAACCCGCACCCCCAGGTTGGTATAGACCAGGACCGGGTAGGGAGGACGGAGGACCGTCCGGGCGCGGTCCAGGATGGCCTGGACCGTCGTCTCGGCCCCGGCGTGGTTATAGACCTGGACGATGACATCCACCTCATCGGGGAGTTCCTCCGGGGCGGCCAGGGCGGGGTGGAGGGCGTAGTAGGGATGGTAGAGGCCGGCCCAACGGAGGGGCGCGGCATCGGCCAGCCGCTCCACCGATGCCTCGTCCCCCCAGACCAGATAGGCATAATCGGGGATATAGGTGACCACTTCCAGGCCGGCCTTCTCCATGGCGGCGTACCATTCGTCCTGGATGGGGCCGGGGAACTGGACCAGGCGCAGGCCCGCCCGGCCCGCGGCCAGGAGCCGCCGCATTCCGGCAGGGACGTCCGGCTCTCCGGCCAGGGGGTCAAAGGAACCGGCCCGCAGATAGATGGGGGTTTCGGCATCGGGTTGCATTGGCCCAGAACTTCCCCTGTTCCCCACAGGATAAATCCCGTGCCACTGTAACATAGGATTTATCCTGTCCCCCGCCTCCACAGGATAAATCCTGTGCCACGGTAGCACAGGATTCATCCTGTTCTTCACGTGCCACGATGACACCGGTTGGGGCGCCAGGGTCTGGCCTGCCAGCAGAAGCAGGCAAAGCAGAATGTGGATACCGACATAAGAGAATCGCTGGAGCCGTTTTTTACGCATCCCTGTTTCCTTAACGCGGAGTTTCCTCGCCGGCGCCAGAAGCGCCACCGGGGAGAACGTGCCAGGCACTTCTGGAAGTGCGTGGCACGTTCGGAAAGCAACATAACTGCGTAACTCCATTAGGAGAAATCGTCCTTACCGGCACCAGAAGCGCCACTCATCTCCCTCGGACAGGCCATGGGTGCCGCTCGTACTGGCCCCACCACATCCCCAGGCGGTGTACGAATAGGTGCCCGGCACCACCTGGATGGTGTGGCGCCCTGGGGAAAAGGTGAACCGGTATGAGGCCGGGCCGGAGAGGCTGAGGGTCAGCGTGCCGCCGGTGTCGTTGATAATGGTGACGGTCACCCTGGGGCGGATATCCGGTGTGGGGGTGGGCTGAGCGACCACAATCTGGACGTAGACCCGGTCGCCGAAGAAGCGGCCGTCGGGGCCGCGCATCTGCCAGAAGCCCTTGTAGGTGCCGGGGGCCGTGGGGGCGCGCATCGGTACGGAGATGTCCACCGTCTCGCCGGGGCGGGCCGGGGAGACATCCACGCCGCCCGGTGCTCCCAGTTGGTCGCCGGAAACGAATGTCCAGCGGGAGCCCGGCTCCCACGCCCGGCAGCCACTGGAGCGGACGCGCCAGATTTTGGTAAAGGAGGCGCCGGGGGCGAACTGGGCCCCGTCCGAGACGGTCACATCGGCCACAAAGGCGACGTCCGGCAGGCAGGGGGTGGGAGTCGGCGTCGGGGTCGGGGTGCGGGTGGGAGTGGGAGTGGGGGTGAGGGTGGGCGTCGGCGTTGGTGTGGCCGTAGGGGTCGGAGTGTGGGTCGGAGTGGGGGTGGAGGTCGGCGTGGGGGTGGCCAGGAAGGGAATCGCCGAAAGATCCTTTCCGGCCGCCAGCAGGCCGCCCAGGAGCAACGCGCCGCAGAGGAGCAGGGAACCCAGGCCCGCCAGAATCCAGAGGACGGGGGAGCGGGTACGACGGCGGGGGGACACCACCGCTGGCGCCGCCGGGGGAAAGGGGGCGGCCGGAGGCAGGTAGGCTCCTCCTGATGGGAAGGATGCGGTCGGAGGCGGAGGGGCCACCTCTGGCATAGAGACAACGGTGGCCCCCGGCTCCCGCCCCAGCACTTCCAGCACTGTCTGCCCGACCCGGATGCGGTCGCCGGGCCGCAGGGGGGTCGGGGCGGAGATGCGCCGCTCGTTGACCCAGGTGCCGTTGGTGCTGTTCTCGTCCCGGATGTAGGCCTGCCCGCCGTGGACCCACACCGTGGCATGGTAACGGGAGGCCTCCTCGTCGGCCAGTACCAGGTCGTTCCCGGCGGCGCGGCCGATGCGCATCCCCTGTTCGGGGATGGGATAAACCTGCCCGTGGATGTCTTTCAGCATGAACACAGGGTACCTCCTCAGGCCCGACTTTCTGAGTAACCCCTAAGGGTTTTGCGGCAACAAAGCCACCACAAAACTCGCTCTCTCCCCGTACTATTGCTCCGTCGGGCCGCTGATACACCGCAGACCTGGTGCCGGACGGCGACCGCAGAGATTCAGCGTTGAGATATGGACTCCCAGGGCCTCCACAATAGTCGGTGCCCTTATCTCTTCTTGGGCAATGGGAGGGGTGGATGCCGATGCAATTCCAACATAAGTAATGACCAGTTGGGGATCGTAGGAGGATTCCCGGGTAGCAAAGGATTTCCAGGAAGAGTCGCTGCCAGACCATTCGGGCCCCCGTAGCATAATCCCATAGTTAGGCCAGGTACCGTTTACCCACCCACGCACCAGGTTGGTTACATCAAATGAATACCACACGCCGCTACCGTGAGTAACGCCAGCAGAGCCGTAAGCCTCAGCATAGGAAGGTTTGTTATTCCAAGTTACGCTGGACTCTGACCAAGACGAACCGGTCCGATAGGTTGTAATGGTACGCGTCTTACCCGGGTAATCCCACGAACCAACCAGATACAGTCGGAGGGTAGCGCTATTGATCGTGGCGCCGGCAGGGATGGATGAAAGGTCAAATCGGACTAAACTGCGAACAATTCTGCCGTCTGGTTCCAGATAATCATCGTAGCCAACCCACATATCACTCGTGCTGCCAAAGTTGTAAGTGGGACGACCTTCCATTACGCAGGCATCAGCAACAGAGTAAAGGGTCACTGTTCTCGTGACCAGAGGCGGATACGACCGCAGCACCAGGGGCAAATAGGCTCCCAGTTGCAACGTATAGAGCCAGCCGCTGCGGCCGTTGGTGCCGGCCATCACCGTCAGCGGAGAGACGTTGCGGAAGGCCTTGACCGCCCGGATGCGCAATTCCGTCAGGCCCGTGTTCCGCTGCATCCAGGAGGTTCCGTTGCTCAGGCCGAAGTAGACCCCTTTCGTACTGCTCCCGGCAACGACGGTCCCATCGCTGGCGACGTCCAGCGCCCGGAACCAGTCGTTGGCCCCCGTGTAGGCGGTGCTCCAACTCTGGCCGCTATTCGTGCTCTTATAGACCCCGTAAGTGGCCGCGTACGCCGTGGTGCCGTTGGGGGCGAAGGCCACGTCGTAGACGTAAGAGTATCCGCCGGAAGAAGGGAGACCATTGCTGGATTCACTCCAACTCTGTCCGGAGTTGGTGCTGCGCCAGACGCCGCCGCCGTAGGTGGCGGCCAGAACGTTGCTGGAGGCAGTGGGGGAGACCGCCAGTTTCAGCACCACCCCGTCGTTGAGCCCGCCAGCCGTCGTCCACGACTGCCCGCCGTTAGCGCTGTACTGGACGCCCCAGGCGGTTGCAGCCAGAAGGTTCGTGGAGTACCCATCCAGGGACTCTATGTCAAACGAGATGTCGCTGTCGTAGCCCCAACTGACTTGCACCCAGGGGGAACTGCCGTCCATGTACCGCTTCAGGACGCCATAGTCGCTGTAGAAAGTGGCCGCGTAGATGATGGTGCAGGTAGGACCACGAGTGGCCTCAATATCGTAGATATAGGGCACACCGCCGAGAAGAGACCAGGTATTCCCTCCATTCGTGCTGATAAAAGCCCCACCTCCCCAGGTAGCGGCGTAAAGGACACTGGAGTTGTTTGGGTCCTGCTCAATCCGCAAGACGAAGGTGTCGTCCATCCCGCTGGCCTTCAGGGCAAAGGACGCAGTGCTGCTGGTGCGCTTGTAGACGCCGCCCCAGGGGAAAAAGTTGGCCCCGACCAGGACCGTATCCGGCTGGTTGGGGTGGATAGCCAGGCCCTCTATATAGACCGTGGGGAAAGAAGAATCGGCGTTCGCCCAGGTTGCCCCACCGTCGGTGCTCCGGTAGACCCACAGGTCGCCTCCGGCATAGGCAATGGAGGGATTGCTGGGAGCGAAAGCGACCGAGTAGAATGTATCATCCTCCAGCCTATTGCTGACCAGGGTCCAGGAGTTGCCGCCGTCGGTGCTGCGATAGAGCCCGCCGCCGGAGGTCCCGGCCAGCACGATGTTCGGGTTGGTGGGGTGGATGGCCACGGCGATGACCGTGCGGGTAATGGTGCTCCCTCCCACCTCCGTCCAAGTGCTGCCCCCGTCCGTGGTGCGGTAGAAGCCGCCGCTGGCTCCCCAGGAGCCGAAGGAGGCATAGCGGATGTTGGAGTTGGAGGGGGCAAAAACGTAGGTGCGGGCACTGGCCGTGATGACGCCTGCCGGAGGGCCCAGGTTCACCCGCGACCAGGTGCTGCCGCCATTGGTGCTCTTATAGAGGCCCTTTCCGGCATCTATGCAGGCGTAAATCTCGTTCGCGTCGCCTGGATGAATCGCCACCCGGCGCACAGGGGTCCAGGAGAGATTACGAGGGAGACCTTGCAGGTCAACAGAGGGTTCCACTGAGCGCGGGCGCAGGAGGCCATTCGTGCCAGGCGCGAAGGGTTTACCCGGCGCAGGCTCTGGCACCTCCGGCATCCCCCAGGAGTAACTGTACCCGCCGGCCCGCACTTCCGGCAGCCCAGGGGGCAGCGCAGCAGTGGCCTGAGTGCCGGAGGCCAGGGGGTCGGCCAGGCGGGTCCAGTTGCGCCCGGCGTCGGTGGAGCGGAAGAGACCGTACCCCCACGTGGCGATGATGAGGATGTCAGGGTTCGTAGGGTGCCGGGCAATCCCGCTGACCACCAGGTCGCCGTAGCCGCCCAGGCCGCCGTTGCGAGGCTCCCAGGTCTCGCCGCCGTTCGTGCTGCGATAGACGCCCTGATTGGTGCCAGCGTAGACGATATTGGGATTAGAGGGGTCTATGAGAATCTGGATGACCTGGGGAGCCATTTGATTAGCCGTATTCCACATCGGGCCGGTCTTGGTCCAGGTATTCAGCCCCATTGGCCCCACCGCGTCCTCGGAGGCGCGATGGGAGGAGAGGACAGAGGGGCCAGGTACCAGGGGAACCATTAGAAGGCCCAGTGCCACCAGAGAAGCAATAGCCCACCGGATGTATGATTTCATTTTGCACCTCCTGATTGTTGAGTCCTGCCAGCCGATTAAGATTGTCTGTCTGAGCACTTCGTGCCATGTCCTCGCCGCAAGGGCTCTGGCCCGAGGAAGCGCCCGAGGCGCGATTTCCTGTCCCGCGAGGTTGCCGTAACTACCCACCCTGGTCGTTTTGCAAATAACGTAGCGCAGGCTGTTCGCCTGCATGCAGGCCTGGCGACCTGCGCTACGGGGGCATACCTTCGCCAGCATCTTTGATGGCGCTTGCCCGGGGGCCCCCCCTGGCAGGTGGTTACCAGTTGCCTTTTATCTCTACCGCTGATCGTCAGCCCCGGGCCATCGGCAGAGGGACGGCCAGCGGTGCTCACCCCATCACGGTGGCGGTGGTGGCGGCGGTGGTTCAGTCGGCGGCGGCGGTGGCGGTTCGGTCGGCGGTGGCGGCGGCGGTGGTTCGGTCGGCGGTGGCGGCGGCGGTGGTTCGGTCGGCGGTGGCGGCGGTTGAGTTGGCGGTGGAGGTGGTGGTTGAGTTGGCGGCGCGGCGGTAGGACTGACCGGCGGCCGGGTGGGACTGGGCGTCCGGGCCACACCGCGCGTGGGGGTAGCGGTGTGCGTGGGAGAAAGGGCAGGCGCGGTGGTCTCCACTGTCGGAGTACGAGTGGGCGTCGGGGTGCGGGTGGGGGTGCGGGTCAGGGTGGGGGAGGGAGTAATGCCCCCGCCGGGCAGGGCAGCCGTCTGGGTGGCCACCCCAGGAGTGGGGGTACTCCGTTCCCGCCCCCCGCCGCCGATCAGGATGGCCACGCCGCCGATCAGGCCCACCAGCAGAAAGAGGACCGCCAAGCCTCCCACGGCCCAGGCCCATACGGGGATCCGGCGGACCGGCATCGGATAGGTGCCCGCCGACCGGACAGTCGCCCCGGCAGCCACCCCACCCGCGCCCGGAGCGGTGACCGGCATTCTCCTGGTGGGGCCCTCTTTCGGCCGGGTGGGGGGTGGCGGGACTCGCTCCGGGGTCGGCTGCCAGGCCGGCACCGGGAGCCCCAGCGCCCGGGCCATCTCCGCCGCGTTTGGCCAACGCAGCCCCCGGTTCAGTTCCATCGCCTTCAGGACCGCCTGCTCGGTCCGGGGATTGATGCGGGGATTCATGGTTCGCGGCGGGCGAAATTGCTCCGGGTCGGCCATGCGCAGCGTCGCCGTGGGTGGCGCCTGGCCCGTCAGCGCATGGTAGAGCGTCGCCCCCAGGCTGTAAATATCGCTGCGGGGATCGGTGTGGCCAGCCGCCATCTCGTACTGCTCCGGCGGCGCGTACTCCGGCGTCCCCATCCCCCGCATCGCCGTCTTGGTGCGGGGGTCCCGGGGGTCCCAGAGTTTCACCAGCCCGAAGTCCACCAGCACGGCCCGCCCATCCGGCCGAATGATGACGTTCTGCGGCTTGATGTCCCGGTGGATAATCCCTTTGCTGTGGCAGTAGGCCAGAGCGTCCAGCAGTTGCGCAGCCCAGGCCAGGACCTGATTCTCCGGCAGGGCGCCGTACTGGCCGATCAGGTCCGCCAGGCTCTGCCCCTCCACAAAGTCCATCACCAGGTATGCGTTGCCCCCCTCCTCAAAGAAGTCGCCAACCCGGACCAGGTAGGGGTGAGAGAGGCGAGCCAGAATGGTCGCTTCCTGGCGGAACTGTTGCCGAAGTTGGGCCAGAGTCTGGGAGTCCAGCCCGGGCTGAGGGGTCATTTCTTTGACGGCGACATGGACCTCCAGACGGGTGTCCCAGGCCCGGTAGACGGCGCCCATCCCGCCCTGCCCCAGGAGGGAGATGATCCGGTAGCGGTTCTGCAATATCTGGCCGGGGGTCAGAGGCATGGCGATCTCCTTTCTTCTAACTGCGAAGGAAAGCAGAAAGGACACGAAAGAACACGAAGCATTTTTCGTGCCTTTCATGTCTTTCGTGTCTTTCGTGTCCTTTGTGTGTTCTCGTGCCGTTCGCCTGACTACGCCATATACGTCAGACGAACCTTTCCCAACCGGATTTCGTCGCCGTCTTTCAGTGGGTGGGGTTGTCCAGGGGTCAGTTTCTGCTGGTTGACGTAGGTGTAGTTGGTGCTGTTCAGGTCTTCAATGAACAACTGATTGCCCTGGGCGAAGATGCGGGCGTGGCGTCGGGAGACTCCGCCCTCATCCCCACCGTGGGGAGTCAGGTCTATGTCGGGGAAGACGTTGCTGACGGGGTCCTCCCGCCCCAGGAGAATCTCGCTCTTCCCCGGCGGGAAGGGGAGAACGGCGTTGGTCCCCTGGACAATCAGCCGGCCGGAGACGGCGCCCGCCGTCGGGTAGACTGGTGGGTAAGTGTACGGGGGTGGAGGCGGAGGTGCAGGGTAGACGGGTGGCGGCGGAGGCGGGACCTGAGGCCCTGGGGGGGTGGGCGGAGCGGCCGCCGTCAGCGGCGCGCCGCACATATCGCAGAACGCGCTGCCGGGCTCCACCGGAGCACCGCACTGCGGGCAGACGGGCGCGCCCGCCCCGGGGACGGGAGACGGGGGAACGGAGACGGGAGGAGGGGGGACGGAGGGTGGAACCTGGGCACCCACCCCCGGAGCCACCGCACTCAGTGGAGCACCGCAGTTGTTGCAGAACGCCTCCCCGGGGATGACCGGTGCGCCGCAATTGGGACAAACGGTCGGACCGGCCACAGACGGTTGGGGAGGAACGGCCGCCGGAGACGGCACCGGGGGCTGACCCGGGGCCAGCCCTCCCAGAGCCGCTCCGCACTGATCGCAGAAGGCCGCTCCATCCGGTTGCTGAGCACCACACTGCGGACAGATCATGGCTTATTCCTCCAGTTTCTGAGTCAACTTGCGCGTTTCGTAGCGGAGTTTCTTGGTGCCGGCGGAAGAGAGACCCTTGCCCTCCTCCAGACGCCGGGCCTCCTCCAGGGCCGTGCGGGCCAGTTCTTCCTCCCCCAGTTCCAGCAGGCGGGTCGCTGCTGCGCGCAGTTTCTGGGTAGCGCCGGCAATGTTGCCCACCGCGGCCTCGTCCAACGCCTGGGTCTGCAGCCGGTGAGCCGTCACCTTCTCCACGATGTTCATCACGGAGGGGTTGACCTGGGAGGCCCGGGCCAGGTCGGAGGTGAACTCCAGCACCACATCCACTCTGGCCTTCTCCCCTGTCCTCCCCAACGCTATTATATCATAACTCACTTCAGCCTGCATAATCCGATAAGCGCCGGGGGCGCGCGGAGGGAGCAGTACCTCCACCAGAATGCTCTGTCCCTGGCCCACGTCCATATCCCCCAGGGTCACCTGGACGTCCCGGTCGGAGAGGGCGCGATGGCCCAGTTTGGCGATCAGCGGGGTGACCCGCCAGACGGCCCGGGGGAGTACGCCGGGGATCAGCCGCAGGATGAACTGGGCATTCTGGATGGCCGTCGCCTGGGCGGCGCGGACGTGTTCCTCAAAACTTTTCAGAATCGCCTGGGGTTGCCGGTCGGGGATGAAGTCGGAGACTCCCCTGCTGGCATCGGCGATGTCGTCCAGAAGTTTCTCGTTCCAGTCCTCCCCCAGGCCCAGGGCGATGATGGGGATACCGCTGCGGCCCGCCTCGGCGGCCAGTTTCCGGCAGACGTCCTCGTCGCCGAAGGTTTCGCCGTCGGTGAGCAGGAGCATCCGGCTCACCCGGCCCGGCGTCAGGCCCTTGCGCAGTTCATCCAGGCCCGCCCGCATCCCCCGGGACATCTCCGTCCCGCCGCCGTCCCGGATACCGTCTATCTCCCGCTTCAGTGCGGCGGGATTATCGGCGGGCCGGCTGGGGACCAGTACCTGGACCTTGTCGTCAAAGATGACGATGGAGACCAGGTCGCCGGGCCCCAGCCGGTCTATGGCCAGTTTGGCCGCCGCCTTCAGGTTGGCCAGTTTGGCCCCACTCATAGAGCCGCTATGGTCCAGGACGAAGGCAAAATTCAACGGCATCCGCACCTGGGCCACCGCTCCGGTAGGCCGCGCCTCTATGAGCACGTAGGCCAGTTGGGTGGCGCCGGTGGCCGGATAGGCCGGGCGATGGGTCTGAACGGTTAACTGGACCTCGCCTGCCATAGGGATGCTCCGGCTTGCATGTTCCGTGGGGCTACGGGCCCCGCTGCTGCAGCATACTGGCGGTGAGGCGGGTGTGCTCTTCAATAGAGAGAAATGCGGAGACCGCTTCCCCAGCCCCGAAGAGGGTCACGGCCGCAATCCCGCCGTAGAGCAAGATGACCAGGCCAGCGACCAGCCCTCCCACCACGCCACCGATGGGCAGGCCCAGGTCCCGCTCAAAATCCCCCAGCGCCGCTCCTCCGGCGATCCCACCGATGCAGGCCCCCAGGACGCCCAACACCGTCAGGCCGGCCACGATGCCGCCCAGCACCTTGTAGACCACGCTCAGCACCCGCAGGACGGGGTAGCGTTTCTCCACGGTCACCGGGGCGGCGGGAGGGGAGAAGGAGGCGGGCGGAGGCGCGGAGGGGATGGCGGAGAAGTCCGGGGCTGGCGTCGGAGGGCTCCAGGCCACGGTTTCGGATATGAGGGAGGCACCACATTTCGCACAGAAACGGGCACCCGGGCGGTTATCAGCGCCGCAATTGGGGCAGATCATTGTGCACCTCCTGAGTGAGATGGGGGGCCAGATGGCAACTTTCTGTTCGCGGCAACCATATTGTATCGCAAAAGTCGTCAAGACACAAATCGGGTCTATGGGATGTCGCACCCTTCCCGCCCGATGGTCGTGATGTCCGCCGTTAGCGGATAACGGGTGCCATCAGAAGCGATCAGTTCCCACATCTCTCCCTCCTTTACGAACGGTAGAAAATGAACTCTGTGCCTCCCAGCCGGACCCGGTCGCCCGGGCGCAGAAGGTGACGCTGGACCCGCTGACCGTTGACCCAGGTGCCGTTCCGGCTCCCCAGGTCGGTGAGCAGATAGCCAGAAGGGGTCGGCGTGATCTGCGCATGGCGGGCGGAGACCGTCGGGTCAGGCAGGACCAGGTGGCAATGGGGGTCCCGTCCGATGATCAGGGTCTGACCTGGAATCGCCACGGTTCGGGGGGCGCCTGGGCCCCGCAGCATCTGCAAGAAGGCGGCACCAGCCAGCGGCGGGCGGGACGAAGCCAGCGGCTGGATGGCTGGCCCTGGCGGAGGCCCCGACCGCCGCTTCCGCCATCTCAGCGCCCATGCCACACCGCCCGCGGTCGTGAGCAGAACGGCTCCCAGCAGGATGCCCAGAAAAGGCAACGCACATTTCCAGGGAAGACTGCCCCCGCCAGCACTTTCGCCACCTGCCACTGGCCGCCCCGTCATCATCAGGTGGTACTCCACCGTCTCCTCCGGCACTTCCCGCCCCACGACCAACACGGTCCAGTCCCCCGATAGCGGGTCGGAGACCGTCAGATAGACGCTTCGGGGCGCCACTTCTACATGGGCACCGGGATACCCTTCGCCCACCCGGCGGCCCTGGGGGTCCGTCACCTCCAGGTCCAGGGCACTCCCCGGCCAGATCAGGGCAAAGCCCACCTCCTCCTGCCCGGATGGGACGGTCCAGGAGGTGGATTTTTGCTGACCTCCGGCAACCCGATCCGTCTGCCGGGCCAGCACCTGGCTCTGCCCGGTAGCGGTCTGACTGCCGACCCGTCCGTGAATGAAGCGCACCCGACCATCAGCAGGCACATCCCGCTCCCCCCGGCAGTGGGAACAGGTGAAATTGTACTCCGAGACCCGATACCCTCCGTCGGCATTCACCCGCTCCACCACAGCGACATGCCCATAAGTGGGATGGGCGCCCAGAACGCCCGGCGGGAAAACGGCGACCGCTCCGGGGGAAGGGGTACCGTCTACCTGAAATCCGCACCGCTGCGCAGAATCCGCCCAGTTCAGGGCATAACCGGACCATCCGGGAAACCATGGGAGGTCTTTTCGCCTCTCCCACGCGTACCAGGTGCACTCTCCGAAGGGGTACATGTTCTGTTGGGTCTGGACACAGGCCGACGTAGACGGGGGTGGAGAAGCAGCCCCACCGCAGGCCGCCGTGAAACTCAAATCCGGCGCGTTGGGATTCCCACCCATCTCCTGGTAGGCAGTGGAGACGTTGGAGACCCAGTGCTCGCAACTACTGGCACACCAGCAGTGGGAAGTGCAGGTACCGGCGGGCACGATGACGAACGAGGGAATCGTCCGCTGGTTGTACCGACGGAAGTAGTACTCGCCGATGTCCATCGTGACCTGCCAGATACCCTCTTCCCAGGAAGCGAACGTCCGGCATGAAGGCCAACCTCCGCCGTATCCCCAGGCGTTGTGCCGTTCGGTGGCACAGCGGCCATTGGTCCCCAGGGAGGACTCCGCATAGGCGATGGCGACCACAAAGCGGGGGTCCACATCGTAGCGTCGCCCGGCGCTGACGAACGCGGCCGCCGAAGCGGCCAGCGGGGAACTGTGACGGGTCAGGTAGTCCCGGATAGCGGCCTCCGAGCAGGGTTGGGTGCCAGGAGGAAGGGGCGGCGGTGGGGGTGGCGCGGAAGTCCTCACGTCTACCGTCGCCCGACTGCTGCGACCATCTGGCCACGTCAGGTCCACCCAGGTCCGGCCGTCGGGACTGTACTGGGGGACGAACTCGTACCGCCCTGCCTGATCCAGGGAGCGGTTGGCGTCGTAGGTGAACTCCTGGCCCGGCCCCAGGGTGAAGTTCTCCATCCACAGGAAGTCGTAGTTGGCCCCTCCCGGGCCCCGGCCCTGGACACCGAAGTAGCGGGCCGTGAAAGTCTGCCCACCGATGTTGCGAACGGTGAAACGGGCGTTCACCGATTGCCCGGGCTGCGGACTGGTCGGAGAGACTACTAAGTCGCTGGTCAACACGGCACGGGCCGGCGCCGCCGGGCGTGGTGTATCGGTGGGCCGGGGGGGTGGTGTCCGGGTAGGGGTAGCCGTCGGCGTCCCGGTGGGCGTGGGCATCCGGGTAGGAGTAGATGTCGGCGTCCCCGTGGGCGTTGGGGTCGGTGTGCCGGCGACGGTAATGCGGACGACGCTGGGACTCCCATCGGCCCAGGTGATGTCTATCCAGGTCTGGCCGTCGGGGCTGTACTGGGGAGTGAACCAGTAGTCACCGGGAGGCCCCAGTTGCCGGTTGACGTCGTAGGTGAATTCCTGCCCCGGCCCCAGGGTGAAGTTCTCCATCCACAGGAAATCGTAGTTGGCATCCCCCGGGCCCCGGCCCTTGACGCCGAAGTAACGGGGCGCGAAGGTCTGCCCGCCAACGTTGCGGACGGTGAAGCGGGCATTGACCCATTGCCCCGGCGCAGGATTGTCCGGAGTGACGGTCAGGCCAGCGATCAGCACCACCCGGGCCGGCGTGGCCGGAGGAGGCGTCTGGGTGGGGGTCGGCGTCGGCATGCCGGCGACCGTGATGCGGACAACGTTGGATCTCCCATCGGCCCAGGTGATGTCTATCCAGGTCCGGCCGTCGGGGCTGTACTGGGGAGTGAACCAGTAGTCACCGGGAGGCCCCAGTTGCCGGTTGACGTCGTAGGTGAATTCCTGCCCCGGCCCCAGGGTGAAGTTCTCCATCCACAGGAAATCGTAGTTGGCATCCCCCGGGCCCCGGCCCTTGACGCCGAAGTAACGGGGCGCGAAGGTCTGCCCGCCAACATTGCGGACGGTGAAGCGGGCATTGACCCATTGCCCCGGCGCAGGATTGTCCGGAGTGACAGTCAGGCCGGCGATCAGCACCACCCGGGCCGGCGAGGGGGGAGTGGCCGTAGGGGCGCGGCAGGATTCGGCCTGGCGGCGGTAGACCCAGCCGGTGCCGCCGCTGGGGTCACCCGCTTCCCGACGGCTGGTATCCCACCATTCCTCCCCGTCGGCGTAGCGGGGGCCGTCAATAATTTTGACGGCCCAGTCGTTCTCGGGGACAATGGTGTGGACCCGGTAGCCGAAGCCCGGCCCCTCACGGATTTCCGTCCCTTTGCAGAGGCCAACGATGTTGCCGATGGCCCAGCCATCCGCCCGCACATGGGGCAGGATACTCCCCAGCAGGGCCAAGAGAGCCAGCAGAACCAGCACTCTGCGGACCATAGGACATCTCTTTCAGGGCGATGAGAGACTGGAAACGCAACGACCTACCCGGCCGGCTTGCCGCGGTGCGCTGATGGGAAATCCGCCTCCCTGGGCCCGCGGTGCCGGGCATCGGCCTGCCCTCACCCCTCCCCCCCTCCCCTCTCCCGCTGGGCGGGAGAGGGGAGGGGGTGGCGGCGCAGCCGCCGGGGGTGGGGTGAGGGCAGCGAAGGCCGACCGGAGTCGGTTTGCAGATCATGTAGCATAGGCCCCGGCAGGTGGTTACCCGGAAACGATGGGGGAGAACACCTGGCCGATCTGACCATCCTACCTCCTACGGGCGGCTGGGCGGAGGAGGAGGCGGCGGTTTCTCTCCGCCTCCCGGCGGCTGCTCCCCTCCCGGCGGGGGCGGCGGCTGCTCCCCTCCCGGGGGAGGCGCCGGGGTGGGAGAGACGGCCGGCACCGTCGGCCGCATAATCCGGGTCGGCGCCGGGGTGGGGGTGGGCGTGGGCGGACGGGGCGTGGAGGTCGGCAGGCGAGTGACCTGGGTGGGCAGCAGGGCGGCTGTGGCGGTGGGAGTATGCCGACCCACGGGAATCCCCTGCAGGCGGCCGGGCAGGGTCGCCGTAGGCTCCCCACCCCCACCGGTTCCGCCCGGTCGGGAGAAAACGAGGGCGATCAGGACGCCCAGCACGGCCAGGCCCCCCACCGCGCCCGCCACCCACGGCCATTTCACCGCCGTCGGTGCTTTCCCTCCGTACCGGATGACCCCCACCGAGACATTGTCCCCCGTGCCCCGATGGTTGGCCAGAGAGACCAGTTGCTGAGCGGCCACCTTCGGCGCCGCCCGGGTCACGATGGCCCCGATGTCCTCCCGATCCACCACGTCCGTTAGCCCGTCGGAGCAGAGAACGACAATGTCGTTCTCCTGGAGCGGTTCGCTCAGCAGGTCCACCTCCACACTGCGGCGCCCCCCGCCCAGCCAGCGGGTGAGGGAACCGTAGTTCTCGTCGTCCCGCAGCCAGACGTGGTCCCGGGTGAGCAGACGGGCCTCCCCATTGCGGACCAGGTAGGCGCGGCTATCCCCCACGTGGGCCACGTAGAGGGTACCCTGGTGGAGAACGGCAGCGACGATGGTGGTGCTCATCTCGGCCCACACGCTGACCCGCTGGGCCAGGGTGGAGAGCGCCTCATGCGCGGTCTGGATGGCGTTTTTCAGACTTTCACCGATGTCCGGCGATGTGTCGTCGTAGAACCGCTCGGCGACGATGGTGGCGGCCATCGCGCTGGCGGTCTGCCCGCCCTCCTGCCCACCGGTCCCGTCCGCCACGATGTAGAGGTGGCCCCGCTCCGCCCGTTTCTCCGGAGGGACCCGGTCGCAGGTATAGACGGCATCCTCGTTCAATTGACGCCCCGCAGGGTCGGTCAGAAGAGCACTGTAGATAGGGACGGGTTTCATCCTGCACCTCCGCTACGGTCCTGGCGTGGCCGTGGGACGGGGAAGAGGCGGAGAGGTCGGAGTGGGGGGCATCGGCGTGGAGGTGGGACGACGGGTCGCGGTGGGGACCGCCGTGGCCGTGGTCAGAGGACGGGTGGGGACCCCGGTCAGATGGGTGACCCGGGTGGCCGTCGGGGTAGAGGCCAGGACGGTGCCGGGATTCTCGTTCCGCCGCTGCCAGTACGACCCGGCCGGGAAGCCCAGGAGGAAGCCCACCAGCAGCCCCACCCCCAGCCCGACCCAGAGTTGGGAGGTCCGGCCGGGCGAAGAGGAGGGAACTCCCCGGCTGGCCTGCTTCAAGTCTTCGGCCAGGGCCGCCCCGCTGGGATACCGCTGAGCCGGGTCCTTATGCAGGGCCTTCTGCAGGACCGGCCCCAGAGCGACCGGCACCTGGTTCAGGTCCGGCTCTTCGTGGATCACCCGCTGGAGCAGGAAATGGTCGTCGTCACTGGCGAAGGGGAGGCGGCCAGTGACCATCTCGTAGAAGACCACCCCCAGAGAGTAGAGGTCCGAAGCCGGTCCGAGGGAGACGGACTCCCCACAGGCCAGACGGGCCTGCTCCGGCGAGGCGTACTCCACCGTCAGCGTCGTCTGGGCCGAGGCAGCCCGCCCCTGGGGACGGGCAATGCCGAAGTCGGTCAGCACAGCGTGGATTTTCCCCCGCTCCGGAGGGTCCCGGAACAGAATGTTGCTGGGCTTGACGTCCAGGTGGAGGACCCCCGCCTGATGGGCCGCGTCCAGGGCACTGGCGATCTGAGAAACCACCTCCACCGCTTTGGAGAGAGGGATGCGTTTCCGGTGGGCCAGCCAGTCCGCCAGAGAGCCCCCGGCCATGTACTCCATCACGAAGTACCAGCACCCCGTCTCCGGGTCCTTGACGATGTAGTCGGATGTGCCGTCGCCCAGGGGGACGGGGAGGATGCGGATGATGTGCGGATGCTCCAGGCTGAGCGCCTTCAGGAAGGCCGTCTCGTCCTTCAGGAAGGAGCCCAGCCCGACATGGGCCACTTTGAGGGCGACGGAGGGGCCCCGGCCGTGTAGCCGGGCCTCGTAGACGACGGCCATGCCGCCGACCCCGCCTGGAATCTGGCGTACGATGGTATACGGGCCGACAGTAGTGCCCGGTGGGAACGGACGGATAGGAGGAATCTCAGCAGCCATAGCGACTCACTCCTGGGGATTCGGAACGGGCTGAGTATCTCGCTCCGGGGCCGGGCGGAGCGGGCGGGTGCCGGAGCGGGGCTTCCGGCGGGGCGCCGGGGGCTCCGATGACGCTGCCGGAGCCGGGGCTTCGGGGGCCGCCGCCGGAGCCGGGGCTTTGGGCGTCGCCTCCGCCGCCCCCTCGGCCGCGCCCGCCGTCTGGAAGCGCAGCCGCAGGTCGGGCCCCAGCCGGATCACGGCCCCGTCCCGCAGGGGGACCGCCTCGCTCAACTCCACCCCCTCGGAGAGGGAACGGGGCACCCGCTGTTCGTCCACCCACGTCCCGTTGGCACTGTTGAGGTCCCAGATGTAGAACTGGTCGCCCTCCCGGGCAATTTTGGCATGGCGGCGGGAGACATAGTCGTCCCAGTAGAAGACGATGTCCGCCCGCTCCTCCTCCCGGCCCAGGAAGACGACGTCCTCTTCCATGACGAACTGACGGTCGGCGAAGGGGCCGCTCAGGACGGTGAGGGTGGCCAGGCCGTGCCGGGCCGCAGGGACGCCGCCGCCGAAGATGCCCGTGCGCTGCCGCCAGACCCGGGTGCGGCGGCGGACCTCCGCAGCGACGTTCCGCACCGCCTGCATCCCCCCGCGCCGGAAGAGGACGATTGCCAGGATCAGCGCGCCCACCGCAACGGCCAGCGCGATCAGAGAGATCGTCGTCTGGAGACGGACGGTCGGGGAGACGACCGGAGTGGGTGTCGGAGTGGGCATCGGGAGGCGGACCCCCACGGGCAGGGTTGCTTCGCCGCAGAGGCCCCCCAGGTCGCAGGCCACCACCCGCAGGAGATGGGCATCCGCCTCGGTGGTGCTGTGACCGTCCGGGCGGGTGTCCCACTCCCACGTCCACGGCGCCGCCCGCGCCGTGGAGCGCAGACCGTCGTCCACCCAGAACTCCACCCGTTCAATCTCCCGCTGGGCCATGCTGATGCCCGGGCGGACAGTGACCACCCCCTCCAGAATCTGCCCCTCCTCCAGCCCCTCTATGCTGACCCGGGGCGGGAGAGGGGGGACGGTGTAGGAGGCGGTATCTTCCGCCTTGTAGCCCCCCCAGGAGACGACCAGGCGGAGGGTCGGCGTGCCCTGGTACTGGGAGGAGGTGTAGGTGAGATGATAGCCCCGGCGCTGGGCCACCAGGCCGTCCAGAAAGGCCTGCATCTCCTCCGCCGCGCCCGCCCGGCCCGGACGGTACCACATATAGCGCCCCCCGGTCTCCTCCGCCAGGCGGCGGAGGAAGGCGGAACCGGGCTGGTCGTGGGCCAGATTGCTCCCCATGCCGACGGTGTAGATGAGCAGATGGGCCCGGACCGCCTCCCCGATGACCCGGTCCACCTCCACGCCGCTGGTCTTATCCACGCCGTCGGAGAAGACCAGGAGGGCCCGGCGGCGCGCGCCCGGACGGGCGGCCGTCTCCTCCACCGCCCGACGCAGCAGGTCAAAGAGCGCGGTGTAGCGGTTGCCCGCCGTGCTCACCCGGGCCAGCCCCTCGTCCAGCACCTGCTGGTGGTCGTAGGTGAAGTCAATCAGCCGCTGCGGCATCCCCTCCTGGAACGCGTAGACGGCCACCTCGTCGTCCAGGATGAGCCGGCCGAACTCCGGACCGATCAGCCAGCGGGCCGCTTCTCTGGCCTTCTCCACCCGCGGGGCGCCCCCCTCCACCGTGTTGAAACTGACCGCCGAGTCTATCACCACCCCGATGAGCATCGGGTGCTCCGTCTCCTCCAGGGTGAAGTCGGAGACCGGCACCTCGTTCTCGTAGAAGGCCACGGCGGAGGGGTCCAGCCCCGGGATGGGTTCTCCGTCCAGGTCCTGCGCCGAGAAGTAGACGTCCACCCGGGGGAAAGCGGAGGGGTCCACCAGGGTGATGCTGGCCTGCCGGACCCCGGTCTGGGCCCGGATTCCGGCCACCGGCCCCAGGGAAAGGGCCAGGGCCAGCAGAAGGACGGTTGTTCGGAAGCGTCGGGATGTCACGATCTCTTCCCTCC
>Ga0308421_1000167_pt1 | contig 39610 bp, 34 predicted proteins | sample HotsprSampleMS60_FD_203673 | JGI IMG/M metagenome (GOLD analysis project Ga0308421, IMG submission 203673) | Hot spring phototrophic mat microbial communities from Mushroom Spring, Yellowstone National Park, Wyoming, United States - 20090730_MS60 ...
CATGGGGGGTTTTGGGGGGGGCCTGGGCCCCCCCCAAAACCCCTCTTTTCCACCCCCTCCCCTCTCCCGCCGCCGGAGGCGAGCGGGAGAGGGGCACGAATGATTCAGAAAAGTCAATGAACCTGGGGGCAGGGGGAGGGGTGAGGGCCGAGAGTGGAAAGGGTACGATTTTTTGAGACTTTGGCCCGGTACGGTTTTAAAGGACTTAACAGAAGGAATCTCCTTTCAGCACACCCCGCCTCCAGATTCTGAAGACTTTTTGTTTTAGAGGGAAAGCGATGATCAAAGTCAAAGGCATCTACGAAGGAATGTGCGTAAAGTTGTTGGAGCCGATTGCTCTGGCACCTGAGACAGTGGTTGAAGTGCTGATCCCAGAGGGTCCAACAGAGCAGGGGCAGGAATACGAATTTCTGAGAAGGTTGGTAGAGGAAGGATTGCTGGCATCTGGGGGGCCGATGCTACCTTCCGAAGAAATCTTTGACCCAGTGCCGATTCGGGGAATACCCCTTTCTCAAACCCTCATTGAAGAGCGGCGATGATAGGGCACTACTTTTTTGACAGTAGCGCTCTGGTCAAGCGCTACATCGCAGAGACTGGAAGTGCGTGGATACGGAGCCTCTGTGCCCCAGAAGCGAATAACACTATCTACCTTTCGCGCATCACCGGTGCTGAGGTAATAGCGGCCATTTTTCGGCGGCAACGGATGGGTGATTTGCCGGTGGAAGATGCCCAACTCGTCTCTCGCCGGTTCCGCAAGGATTTCCAGCAGAATTACAGAGTCATTGAAGTCACCGCTAAGATTGTTGATCAAGCGATGGACCTCGCTGAAATATGGGCTTTGCGGGGGTACGATGCTGTGCAACTGGCGACAGCACTGTATCTGCATCGGATACGTCAGGAACTGGGCTTATCATCGCTGATCTTTGTCAGTGCTGATGAGAACCTCAACGCAGTTGCTGAGGCAAAGGGTTTGCGTGCTGAAAATCCCAATCTCCATACGGTCTGAACCATGCCACCCATTTTTCCCTTTACCGCCATCGTCAACCAGGACCTGATGCGCCGGGCGCTGGTCCTGAATGCCGTCTACCCCCAGATCGGCGGGGTGTTGATTCGCGGCGAGCGGGGGACGGGCAAGTCCACCGCGGCCCGCGCCCTGGCCGCGCTGTTGCCGGAGATAGAAGTCGTCGCCGATTGTCCCTTCTCCTGCGACCCCGACCAGCCTGCCACCTGGTGCACTCTCTGCAAGGAACGGGCCGCCGCCGGGGAGACCCTTCCCCGGACCCGGCGCCGCACCCGTTTCGTGGACCTCCCCGTCAGCGCGACGGAGGACCGGGTGGTCGGCACGCTGGATATTGAACGGGCCATCCAGAAGGGGGAGCGCCACTTTGAGCCCGGGGTACTTGCCGCCGCCAACCGGGGCGTCCTCTACGTGGACGAGGTCAACCTGCTGGACGACCACGTGGTGGATATCCTGCTGGACGCGGCCGCGATGGGGGTCAACGTGGTGGAGCGGGAGGGCATCTCCTTCAGCCACCCGGCCCGCTTCATCCTCATCGGGACGATGAACCCGGAAGAGGGGGACCTGCGCCCCCAACTCCTGGACCGTTTCGCCCTCTGTGTGGACATCAAGAGCGTCCATGACCCGGAGGCGCGGATGCTCATTATGGAGCGCAACCTGGCCTTTGAGAGCGACCCGGAGGGCTTCTACGAAGAATGGCGGCCGCGCGAGGAGGCCCTCTCCTGCGAAATCGCCCGCGCCCGTCAACTCCTGCCCCAGGTCCGCCACACCCGCGGCGACCTGGCGGTCATCGCCGCGATGATGGCCGAGATGCGGGTGGACGGCCACCGGCCCGACATGGTCATCCTGAAGACGGCCCGGGCCAACGCCGCCTTTGAGGGCCGCACCCGCATCACCGACCGGGACATCCTCCTGGCTGCCGAACTGGCCCTGCCCCACCGCCTCCGGCGCCACCCCCTCCAGCCCGTAGAGGCAACGCTGGACAATCTGGGGGAACGGCTGGCGGAGGCCCGCACCCAGGTGGTCAAAAAGGAACCCTCGCTGGCCGATGAGGTTATGGACGAGGACGTCTCCCGCGAGAAAAAAAAACGCACGTAGAGGTTGAGACAGGGGAGATGCCCGCCTCTGAGGGCCAGCAACGGCCGCGCGAGCCCGTCCTTCAGACCGTTCCCCAATGGCCCTCCGAAGGGCAGTGGTGGGAAGGAGGGAAGAAAATCCCCACCGGAGAACTCTTCACCCCCCGACGGCTGGACACCCCTCTGGACCGGCTGACCCGCTCAGGAACGGGGCGGCGCAGCGTCACCCGCACCGACCAGCGGCGCGGGCGGTACATCCAGGCCCGTCCCTCCCCTGGCGACCCCGGCGACCTGGCCTTTGACGCCACGCTGCGGGCCGCCGCGCCCTGCCAGAACCGCCGTCGCCGGCCCGGCGGGCCCGCCCTGGTCGTCTGCCCGGAGGACTATCACCGCAAAGTGCGCGTCCGCCGCATGGCCAACCTCATCCTCTTCGTGGTGGACGCGTCATGGTCTATGGCCGTGGCGGAGCGGATGGAGGCGACCAAAGGGGCCGTGATGTCGCTGCTCACCGATGCCTACCAGCGCCGGGACCGGGTGGGGGTGGTCGTCTTCCAGAAGAACGGCGCCCGGCTGGTCCTGCCGCCCACCCACAGCGTGGCTCGCGCCCAGAAGGCGCTTCAGGACGTCCCGGTGGGCGGCAAAACTCCTCTCTCCGCCGGCCTCCACCTGGCCTACGAGGTCATCACCCGTGAACTCCGCCAGCACCCCGACCTGATGCCCCTCATGGTGCTCCTCACTGATGGGGCCGGAAACGTGTCTATGAGCGACCTGTCGCCTCAGGAGGAGGCCCACCGCATCGCGGAACTCTTCCCCCAGGCCCACATCCGGTCGGTGGTCATTAATATGGAGCACGAGTCCTTTGACCAGGGGCTGGCCCAGGCGCTGGCGGACCACCTCCAGGCCCCCTGCTACCGGCTGGAGGACCTGCGGGCCGACACTCTCCTGGAACGGGTGCGACAGGAGTTGATTCTGCAGCAGGAGATTGGGCGTGGGTAATTGCGGGCTGTACGGGTAATTTTCATCCTGACTGCTCTGTCCAAAGGTCTGGTTGGGTCAGGAAAACCGTGGGCAAGAAGGGCAGCGGCTGATGGAGGATCAGCGACATGGAGACAGTACAGGTTTCGTTCACATTGCCACGAAGTGTGTTCTCAGCTCTGCGGCAGGACCCTCTCAACTTTGTCGCGGAGATGCGATGGGCCGCCGCGATCAAATGGTACGAGATGGGCCGTCTTTCTCAAGCGAAAGCGGCTGAGGTCGCCGGCATATCCCGAAGTGAGTTCCTGACAGCGCTGGCGCGCTACGGCGTCTCGCCCTTCCAATACGATGCCGATGAGATTGTAGCGGAGGTGATGGGTGACTGAGCGATGGGTGCTGAACGCCTCACCGCATAATCACGCACGAAAGGAGAACAATGGCAGAAGCGATACGCGTCTGGGCGGAACCGCTGAAGGCGTTCTGCGAACGGGTCTTCCAGAAACTGGGGGTATCCGAGGAGGATGCCCGCATCACTGCCGATGTGCTGGTGGCTGCCGACCTGCGCGGGATTGACTCCCACGGCGTGGCCCGACTGCGCCGCTACGTGGAAGGGTTGCAGACCGGCGTGATGGTCGCCCGCCCCCAGGAGCAGGTAGTGCGCGAGACCCCGGCGACGGCCCTGATAGACGCCGGGGCCGGCCTGGGACAACCCGTCTCCTACCGGGCGATGCAGATGGCCATCCGCAAGGCGCTGGAGGTGGGCGCGGGCTTCGTCACCGTGCGCAACTCCAACCACTACGGCATCGCCGGGTACTACGCCATGATGGCCCTGGAGCACGACTGCATCGGCATGTCCATGACCAACGCCGATGTCCTGGTCGTGCCGACCTTCGGCCGCAACGCCATGCTGGGCACCAACCCCATCGCCGTCGCTGCACCCGCCGGAGAGGAGCCTCCCTTCGTCCTGGATATGGCCACCAGCACCGTCCCCCGGGGCAAACTGGAGGTCTACCACCGGCTGGGGAAGCCCATGCCACTGGGATGGGCCACCGACGAGCGGGGCATTGCCACCGAAGACGCCGGTCGGGTACTGGAAAACTTCAAGAAGCGGGCTGGCGGCGGCCTGCTCCCGCTGGGCGGCGAGGGGGAACTGTTCAGCGGACACAAGGGCTACGGCTTGGCCCTCTGGGTGGACGTCTTCTGCGCCGTCCTCTCTGGCGCCGCCTACGCCGACCTGGTCTACCCGAGGACGCCGGACGGCAAGCCTCTGCCGGCCAACCTGGGCCACTTCTTCGGTGCCTGGCGGGTGGACGCGTTCCGCCCTGTGGAGGAGTTCAAAGCCGCGATGGACGACCTCCAGCGGCGACTGAAGAACACCCCCAAAGCGGAGGGCGCCACCCGCATCTACATTCACGGCGAGAAAGAGTACGAGGAGACAGAGCGGCGGCTTCGGGAGGGCATCCCGCTGAACCCCAAAGTTGCGGCCGACCTGCAGGCCATCGCCGCCGAGTTGGGGGTGGAATACGATTTGTAGCGCGAAAGACGCGAAAGACACGAAAGGCGCGAAAGCGCGAAAGGCACGAAAGGCACGAAAGGACGAATGGGGGTAGAGGGGTCCGGCGGACAGGCGGTATCTGTAGGGGCAGGGCTTGCCTCTGCCCCGCCGGGGGCAAACCGGTACGGCGGGCAGGCGGTGTCTGTGGGGGGCAACCGCAAGGGCCACGCCCCGAAGGGACTCGCCCCGAGGGGTTGCCCCTACACGCCCCTGCCCTGGGGGGCAAATGGAGGGGCCGACCGGTACGGCGGACAGGCGGTCATTGAGGGGGTGATGATGCGGAGCACCCGCCGGGTGGCGGTGGCCGTCCGCAACCCCCAGGGGGAAATTGTCCTCCGCACGGAGCCGCTCCGGTCGGCCATTTACCGGGGCGCGGTCCCCCGCATCCCCCTGGTGCGGGGGCTGACCATGCTCTGGGACGCGCTGGGGCTGGGCATCCGCGCCCTGATGTGGTCCGCCGATGTGGCCCTGGGCGAAGAGGAGAAGACGGGCTCGTTCAGCGGCGCGATGGGCTGGGTCAGTGGATTGCTGGGCATTACCCTGGGCATCGGCCTCTTTATGGTCCTGCCGTCCCTGCTGGTGGGCCTGCTCCCCGTACCGCTCCCTCCGCTGGCCGACAGTCTGCTGGAGGGGGGAGTCCGACTGCTCCTGGTGGTGGGCTACATCTGGGGGGTTGGATTTCTGCCCGACATTCGCCGGGTTTTCGCTTACCACGGGGCGGAGCACAAAACCATCAACGCCTACGAGGCCGGTGTGCCGCTCACGGTGGAGGCCGTTCAGGCCCACTCCACCGCCCATACCCGATGCGGCACGTCTTTTCTGCTGACCGTGGTGGTCATTTCGGTCCTGGTCCTGGCACCGCTGGGGCAGTTGCCGCTCCTCTGGCGGGCCCTCAGCCGGATTCTGGCAATCCCACTCATCGTTGGCCTGGCCTACGAGTGGATACAGTTCAGCGCCCGCTTCGCCGACCGGCCCTGGATGCGCCTGCTGGTGGGCCCGAACCTGGCGTTGCAGCGGTTCACCACCCGCCCACCCGACGACAGCATGGTGGAGGTGGCCATCCGGGCGCTGAAGGCGGTTATGGAGGACATCACAACTCAGGAGGCACCAAATGGAACCCCGGGGACGGTACTTTGAGGACATCGTCGTCGGCGAGGAGATAGAATCTGCCCCGCGCACCATCACCGAGGCCGACATCCGGACCTTCGCCGAACTCTCCGGCGACACCAACCCGTTGCACATAGACCCGGAGTATGCCCGGACGACGATGTTCGGCGAGCGCATCGCCCACGGCCTGCTGGGGCTCTCGGTCGCCAGCGGGCTGGCCTGGCAGACCGGCCTGATGGAGGGAACAGCAGAAGCATTCATCGGGCTGGACTGGAAATTCCGCACCCCCATCCGGATCGGGGATACGGTTCGGTTGCGCATCGTCGCGACGCAGAAAAAGGCGATGCCGCACCTGAGCGGAGGCTTTGTCACTATCTCCGCCGTTCTCCTGAACCAGCGGGACGAGGTGGTGCAGAAAGGGACGTGGACCGTCCTGGTCCGTGCCCGGCAAAGGTATGGAAGAGAAACCAGTGGGCAAGACTCTTCTTGAGAAAGCGCAGAAACTGCCGATGACCAACGAGACCTGGCAGGGGACGGCCCGTCTGGCCCGGGCGTGGATCACCCCGGACGATCGGGCTCCCTACCGTCCATATATCATCCTGTTTATGGACCAGGTTCACGACAAGGTGATGGGCTCCCATATCGTGGAAGCCCGACCGACGCCGGAGGAGATTCTGGACGTCCTGCTGCAGGCAATGACGCGCCCGGCCGCCGGGGCCGGGCGGCCGCGCCGCCCTATGCGCCTGCTGATAGACGACGCGGAGATGGCCGAAGCACTATCCCCCCGCCTGGCGGACCTGGGGATTCGGTGCCAGTTCCATCCGGTCCCTCTGATAGACCAGGCACTTCGGGAGATGGAGGCGTTTTTACAGGGTCGCCCCCCCCTGCCGGGCCTGCTCCAAATCCCCGGCGTGACCCCCCAGATCGCGGAGGGGTTTTACCAGGCGGCCGCATCCTTCTATCGCCAGGCACCATGGCGCTGGCTCAGCGATGCGTACCCCATTGAAATCCGCTTTCCCCCTCACGATAGACCCCGCTATACCGCCCTGATGGGGTATGGGGGTTATGCCTATGGTCTGGCAACGTACGAGTCGCTGGATTCCATTCGCCTGATCTACACGGGCATCCCGCCCAATCAACTGGTGGGGCGAATCACCGGGGTCAGCCTGATGTTCGGTACGGCGCTGGAAATGCCCTTTGACGACCTGGATGATATGAACCGTTACGGCTGGCCAGTAGCAGGTGAGTCGGCCTATCCCCGTCTCTTCCGCATACTCCTGAGCGGAGAACCGGCCCCGCCCACCCGGTCCGACGTGCTCTGGTTTGAGGCCGCCCTGCGGGCCGTCCCGGTTTTCGTCCGGGATTATATGCATGCCGACCGGGGAGAACCCCGCCCGGCGGAGGTCACCCTCCCGGTCACCACCGCTGAAGGCCCGGCGGAGATTTACCTGCGCTACCCGGTCCCCGGTCTTGAGTCCCAGGATTGGACCCTTTCCCTGATTCTGAACCCACCCCGCAAACGGCGCAAGAGGGGAGGCGGATAAGAAGAATCCTTACTGCTGAACGTGCCAGGCACTTTCAGAAGTGCCTGGCACGTCCTCCGCTGAATAGTTACGATGGAGAAATCCTCTCTTCTTTTACAGACGGTGCAGGAGACGGGGCCGGAGGCGGCCGCGCAGCCTGTCCTTCCCCGTCGGGAGGCCGTCCACGCGCTCCTGGAGCAGCGGGACTTCGCGCTCCTCTGGGTGGGGCAACTGCTCTCCCAGATTGGGGACCAGTGCCTCCTGATTGCGGCCGTCACCCTGATCACCCACCTCTCCGCCTCGCCGCTGGCCCTGTTGATCCCGGCCCTCTCCCTGGCCCTGCCCCAGGTCCTCTTCGGGCTGGTGGGCGGCGTCATCGCCGACCGCATAGACCGCCGGTGGGTGATGATTGCCTCCGACCTCCTGCGGGCACTCCTGGTCCTGGCTGCGTTGCTGGTGCGGACGACGGGCGACCTCTGGATTCTCTCCCTGGCGGCGGCGGGCCTGGCGATGGTCGGCGCGTTCTTCTACCCGGCCCGCAACGCCAGCATCCCCAACATCGTCCCCGACCATCTGCTCTTGGCGGCCAACGGGATGATCCAGGGCAGTTACATCCTGGCCCTCATCGTGGGCCCCACGCTGGCCGGGAGCATCGTGGAACTGTGGGGCTGGTCGGCGGCCATCATCTTTGACAGTGCCACCTTTGTCTTCTCGGCCGCGACCATCCTGGTGATGCGCATCCCGCCGCTGCGGAACGGCGAATCGGCGCTGGCCCCCCGCCGGACCCTCTGGCAGGACATGCGGGTGGGCCTCCGATTTATCTACCATTCCCCCTCCCTGCACCGCATCCTGCCGGTGACCGGCGTGGCGACCCTGGGTATCGGCGCTGTCGTCCTCCTGGCTATCCCTCACCTCAAGGTCCGGTTGGGGGCCGGGGGGCTGGAGTACGGAGGGGCGATGAGCGCGCTGGGCATCGGCTCTATTCTGGGGGGACTGGTCGCCGCTCGCCTCTCGCGCCGATTCCCTCTCCACATCCTGGTGGGCTGGATGCTGGTTCTGGCGGGCGGGGCCATCATCGGTTTCGCCTACGCGCCTGCTTATCTGATCGTTCTCCTCAGCGTGATCATCCTGGGTATGTGCATTGTCATCGCCCGGGGCGCGCTGGACACCATGGTCCAGACCCTCTCCCCCGATGAGGTACGGGGGCGGGTCCAGTCGGCGGTGGCGCTCATCGTCGCCGCCGGGACCGCACTGGCTCAGGGACTTTCCGCCTTCCTGGGCCATTTCCTGGGTGTACAGACCGTCTTTGTGGGGGCGGGGCTGATCACCGCTGCCGCCGGTTTCGCCACCATCTACACCCTCCGCGAGGCGGCTCTTCTGATTGGGAGAATCCGGGGCCCGGCGTGACCGTTGGGGCAACCGCCAGGGTTGCCCCTACATCACCGTTGTAGGGGCAGGGCTTGCCCCTGCCCTGGGGCTTGCCCCTTTCCCACACACACGTTGACGGAGAAAGACCGTGGAACTCCACGAACAAGTGGCCGTATGGAAGGCCCGGTTGGGGCCGGACCTGGTGATTCTGGGACACCACTATCAGCGGGACGAGGTCATCCAGTTCGCCGACTTCCGGGGGGATAGCCTCCAACTGGCGCGGAATGCCGTCCGCACCGATGCCCGCTACATCGTCTTCTGCGGCGTTCACTTCATGGCCGAGACGGCGGCCATCCTGGCCAGACCCGGCCAGACCGTCCTCATCCCCGATATGGAGGCTGGATGCTTCCTGGCCGACCGGGCCGACCTGCCGCTGGTGGAGGCCGCCTGGCGTGACCTGGCACGGGTGCTGGACGTGGAACGGGAAGTGATGCCGGTCACCTACATTAACTCGGCGGCCGCCCTGAAAGCGTTCTGCGGCCAGCACGGCGGGATGGTCTGCACATCGGCCAACGCGGGGAAAGTACTGGCCCGCGCGCTGGCTGAACGCCCGCGCGTCCTCTTCTTCCCCGATCAGCACCTGGGACGCAACACCGCGCGCCCGATGGGTATCCCGCCGGAAGAAATCCTGCTCTGGGACCCACGCCGTCCCCTGAGTGGGTACAGCCCGGAGCGCCTCCGGCGGGCCCGCCTCTTCCTCTGGCCCGGCTGGTGCTACGTCCACACCCGCTTCCGGCCCGAACACGTCCGGGCATGGCGGGAGCGGGACCCGGACGTGCGGATTCTGGTTCACCCCGAATGCACCGAAGAAGTAGTCTATCTGGCGGACGAGGTCGGCTCCACCTCCTACATCATCCGTCGGGTGGAGGAATCGCCGCCGGGGACAAAGTGGGCCATCGGGACGGAGTTCAACCTGGTCCACCGCCTGGCCCGGGAACACCCGGAGCAGTTTATCGTCTCCCTCTCCGACGAACCCCACTACTGCCGGACGATGAACCTCATCACCCTGGAGAAACTGGCCCGGGTGCTGGAGGGGCTGGTGAACGGGGTGCTGATCAACCCGGTCGTCGTCCCGCCGGAGGTCGCCGAACCGGCCCGTCGGGCGCTGGAACGGATGCTGGAGATCCCATAACCCTGACGTGCCAGGCACTTCTGGAAGTGCCTGTAACTACCTACCCTGACCCGTTTGCGATAACGTAGCGCAGGCTTTAGCCTGCGAATACAGGCCTGGCGGCCTGCGCTACAGGGGCATGCCTTCGCCGCGTCTATGCGAGCGCTTGCCCGGAGGCCCCCTGGTAGGTGGTTACAAATGCCTGGCACGTTCCGGCGCAAGTCCTGTCAGATAATCGTGTCGGGAGGGAACATGTGCGGTATTGTGGGCTACATCGGAGTGCGGAACGCCACCCCGCTCATCCTGGAGGGATTGAAGCGGCTGGAATACCGGGGATACGATTCGGCGGGACTGGCCATCCTTCAACCGGACGGGACCATCGGCGTCCGGCGGGAGGCGGGAAAAATCGCCGCCCTCATAGAGAAAGTCCAGGCGGCGCCAGTGAGCGGCACCCTCGGCATCGGCCACACCCGCTGGGCCACCCACGGCCCGCCCTGTGAGCGGAACGCCCATCCCCACCTGGGCCCGGCGGGAGATGTGGCCGTCGTCCACAACGGCATCATAGAGAACTACCGTGCCCTGCGGGAGGAACTGGAGGCCGAAGGCCACCCCTTCGCCTCCGACACCGACACCGAAGTTGTCGTCCACCTGGTGGAGGGCTACTTGGCGGGCGGGGCCACCCTGGAGGACGCCGTACGCCGGGCGCTGGCCCAGGTGAAGGGAGCCAACGCCTTCGTCTTCCTCAGCCGCCGCCATCCGGACCGCATCGTCGCCGTCCGGCTGGGCAACGCGGGCGGCCTTACCGTCGGCCTGGGCGACGGCGAGTACTTCGTCGCCTCCGACATCCCGGCCATCCTGGACCACACTCGCCGGATGGTCTTCCTGGAAGACCGCCAGATGGCCGTGGTGACTCGCGAGGAGGTCCGCGTGGAGACGCTGGACGGGCGCCCCGTCCCCCTCCGCCCCCACACCATCCCCTGGGACCCCGTCTCGGCGGCCAAGGAGCCGTACCGCCACTTCATGCAGAAAGAAATCTACGAGCAGGCCCGCTCGGTCACCGACACCCTGCGCGGCCGGGCCGACTTTGAGGCCGGACGGGTGCGTCTGGAAGGACTGACCCTCACCCCGGAGGAGGCCTGTTCTCTGGAACGAATCGTCATCGTCGCCTGCGGGACCTCCGCCTACGCCGGACTGGTGGGGAAGTTCATAATTGAGGCGCTGGCCCGCATCCCGGTGGAAGTGGACTACGGTTCCGAGTTCCGCTACCGGGACCCGTTGCTGAACGGGCGGACCGCCGTCCTGGCCATCACCCAGAGCGGGGAGACGGTGGACACGCTGGCGGCGATGGAGGAGGCCCGCCGGAAGGGTGCCCGTCTATGGTCCATCGTCAACGTCATCGGCAGCCAGGCCCACCGCATCGCCGACGGCCACATTCTGATGCACGCCGGGCCGGAGATTGGTGTTGCGTCCACCAAAGCGTTCACCGCCAGTCTGGTGGACCTCTACCTGCTGGGCTGTTATCTGGGGGAACTGCGGGGCGTGCTGACCGGCGAGGAACTCCGGCGGCGGGTGGACGACCTGGCGCGCCTGCCCGACCTGGTCGGACGGGTGCTTCAGCACGGCGACGAGTACACCCAACTGGCCCAGACCTACTACGACCGGGAACATTTCCTGTACCTGGGGCGGGGGATCAACTACCCGGTGGCGCTGGAGGGGGCGCTGAAACTCAAAGAGATTTCCTACATCCACGCCGAGGGGTATCCGGCCGGGGAGATGAAGCACGGGCCCATCGCTCTGATTGACGAGCGGATGCCCGTGGTTGCTATCGCCGTGCGGGATTCCGTCTACGACAAGATGATCAGCCAGATAGAGCAGGTGAAGGCGCGCGGCGGGCGGGTCATCGCCCTGGCGACGGAGGGGGACGCCGAAATCGGCCTCAAAGCCGACTATGTGCTGACCGTCCCCCCGACGCCGCCGCTGCTGGCGCCGGTGGTGAACGTCATCCCGATGCAGTTGCTGGCCTACCATATAGCCGTGCGGCGGGGCTGCGACGTGGATCAGCCCCGCAACCTGGCCAAATCGGTGACGGTGGAGTAGGGAGCGGGCTTTTGCGGCGGCCACAGGCCGCCGCAAAAGCCCGAAATATGCGGCGGGCGGCGAAGCCGCCCGCCGCATATTTTGACCCTTGACAACCCAACCCTCTGTGGTACAATACATACCGACTGGTCGGTATCAAAAGGAGGGGGATGACGCGAGGACGGGCTGAAGAGACGCGCGAGCGCATCCTGGCAGCCGCCCAGGAATGTTTCGCCCGCTACGGGTACGATGCCACGGGAGTGGCCGAAATCTGCGAACGGGCCGGGGTCAGCAAGGGGGCGTTCTTTCACCACTTCCCCACCAAACAGGCGGTCTTTCTGGAGTTGTTGGAGCACTGGCTGGCAGGGTTGGGGGAGAAACTGGCCGCGCTGCGGGCTGGGGCGCCCTCGGTCCCCGATGCCCTGATGCAGATGGCGGGGACGGCGCAGCAGGTCTTTGAGGCCGCGCGCGGGCAACTGCCCATCTTCCTGGAATTCTTGAGCCAGGCCGCGCGCGACTCCCGCATCTGGCAGGCGACCATCAGCCCGTATCGGCGGTATCGGGCCTTCTTCGCCGGGATGATAGAGGCCGGCATCGCCGAGGGGAGTCTGCGCCGGGTGGACCCCGATGCGGCGGCCAACGCCATTCTCTCGCTGGCCATCGGGCTGGTGCTCCAGGCCACCGTAGACCCCGACGGGGCCGACTGGGGCCGGATCGCGCAGCAGAGCATGGGGATGCTCCTGGAGGGAATCCGACGCAATAATCAAGAAAATTTATCCGTATGAGCATCACACAGAGCCAAAGAAGCTGTTGAGTCCTTTAAAATCGTACCGGGCCCAAGTCTCAAAAAATCGTACCCTTTCAGAGAGTCGTTCCTGACAACTTTTGGCCCTCACCCCTCCCCCTGCCCCCAGGTTCATTGAAATTTCTGAATCCTTCGTGCTCCTCTCCCGCTCGCCTGCGGCGGGGGTCCTCACCCCTCCCCTGGCCTCTCCCCTCTCCCGCACAGCGGGAGAGGGGAGGGGAATGAGGGAGGGGGTTTTGCGGCGGGCGGCGAAGCCGCCCGCCGCAAAACCCCTTCCCTAATCCCCCCTCTCCCCTGGCCGCAAAGCCAAGGGGAGAGGGGGGATCAAGGGGGGTGAGGGGTTCATAAAAGCCGGTGAGCGTAGAAAGTGTCAGCCGTTACGGCACTCTGGAGGTACGATTTTCAGGACTTTGGGCTTCTGCCCCCGGTACGATTTTAAGAGACTTGACAATACCTTTGTGTCTTTGTGTGAGGAAAAAGAAAGGAGTCCCATGAGAGTGCTGCTGACTGGAGCCTTCGGCAACGTCGGGCAGAGTGCGCTGGAGGAACTGCTCCGCCAGGGGCATCAGGTCCGCTGTTTTGACCTGCGGACCAGGGCCAATGAGCGCGCGGCCCGCCGCTACGGCGACCGCATAGAGGTGATGTGGGGCGACCTGCGCCGCCCCGAAGATGTCGTCCGGGCGGTGGAGGGGCGGGATGTGGTGGTCCATCTGGCCTTCATCATCCCCAAACTCTCCGCCACCGGGATTGAGTCCGAGGCCCGGCCCGACATAGCCTATCAGGTGAACGTGGAGGGTACCCGCAACCTGATAGAGGCGATGAAGGCCCAACCCCGGCCCCAGCGCCTGGTCTTCTCATCATCTCTGCACGTCTACGGGCGGACCCAGGACCAGCCCCCGCCCCGCCGGGCCAGCGACCCCGTCTGCCCGCTGGAGCACTACTCCCGCCATAAGGTCCTCTGTGAGCAGATGATTCGGGAGTCCGGCCTGGAGTGGGTCATCCTGCGCTGCGGCGCGGTCTTTCCCCTCGCTATGCGGCCCGACCCGGGGATGTTTGACGTCCCGCTGGAGAACCGCATAGAGTTCGTCCACACCCGGGATGTGGGCCTGGCCATCGCCAACGCGGTGAGCCATCCGGACGTCTGGGGGAAGGTTCTGCTCATCGGTGGAGGGCCGCGCTGTCAGTTCTACTTCGGGGAGATGGCGGCGCGGATTCTGGAGACGATGGGGGTAGGCATGCTCCCGAAGGAGGCTTTCAGCACGGTCCCCTTCTGCACGGACTGGCTGGACACCGAAGAGAGCCAGCGTCTTCTGCAGTACCAGCAGCGAACGCTGGACGATTACCTCCGGGACATGGTCGCCGTTCTGGGCTTCCGGCGACATCTGATCCGGGCCTTCCGTCCGCTGGTGCGGTGGTGGCTTCTCCGGCAGTCCCCTTACTGGAGACAGCGGCGGGAAGAGGTCCGGCGGGTCCGCCGCGCGCGGCCGGTCCAGAAGCCGTCGCTGGCGCGGTAGAAGGACGGTCCAAAACCACGAAGGACACGAAGGCTTCACGAAGGTCACAAAGGATTTCATTGCCCCTTATGTCCTTCGGGAAGCCCTTTGTGCCCTTTGTGGTAAGCCATTACGCGAAAGGAGGGAAAAATGAAGGTTCTGCTGATTTACCCCCGGTTTCCGGACACCTTCTGGAGTTTCAAACATGCCCTGCGGTTCATCCGCAAATCGGCCTTCGGGCCGCCGCTGGGGTTGCTCACCGTTGCGGCTATGCTGCCGGCGGAGTGGCCGAAGCGGCTGGTGGACCTGAACGTGACCGACCTGCGGTCCGCCGACCTGGAGTGGGCCGACATGGCCATGGTGAGCGGGATGGGCATCCAGCGGGAGTCGGCGCGGGAGGCCATCGCCCGCTGCAAGGCCGCCGGGCTGACCGTCGTCGCCGGGGGGCCGCTCTTCACCGAGGAGTACGAGCGGTTCGGGGAGGTAGACCACTTCGTCCTGGACGAGGGGGAGATCACCCTGCCGCGCTTTCTGGCGGACCTGGAACGGGGGACGCCTCAGCGGGTCTACCGGGCCGACACCTTCGCCGATATGCGCCAGTCGCCGGTGCCGCTCTGGGAACTGGCGGATATGTGCCGCTACGCGTCTATGGCGGTCCAGTTCTCCCGGGGCTGTCCCTTTGACTGCGAGTTCTGCAACATCACCTCGCTGCTGGGGCGGACACCCCGGACCAAGAGCGCCGGGCAGGTCATTGCCGAGTTGGACCGTCTCTACAGTCTGGGCTGGCGGGGGAGCGTCTTCTTCGTGGACGACAATCTCATCGGCGACCGACGGGCGGCGAAAGAACTGCTCCCCGCGCTGGCGGAGTGGCGGAAAGACAAAGTCGGCATCATCTTCAGCACCCAGGTCTCCATCAACCTGGCGGACGACGAGGAGTTGCTGCACCGGATGGTGGAGGCGGGGTTCACCACCGTCTTCATCGGGATTGAGACGCCCTGCGAGGAGAGTCTCTCTGAGGCCCACAAGGCGCAGAACCTCCGTCGCGACCTGTTGGAGAGCGTCCGACGCATCCAGCGGGCCGGGATGCACGTGGAGGGGGGCTTCATCGTGGGCTTTGACAGCGACCCGCCGTCCATCTTCCGCCGCCAGATGGAGTTCATCCAGCAGAGCGGCATCGCCGCCGCGATGGTGGGGTTGCTCCAGGCCACCTACGGGACCCGGCTCTACGAGCGGCTGAAGCGGGAGGGGCGGTTGACGGGGGATCCCTCGGGCAACAACGTGGTGGACTTCACCAATATCATCCCCAAGATGGGGCTGGAGGTGCTGCGGGACGGGTACCGGGCGCTCCTGAAGCACATCTACTCCCCCGCCGCCTACTACGAACGGGTGCGCACCTTCCTGAAGGAGTACCGTCCCCCGCGCATCCGGGTGCATCTGGACTGGGAGGCCGTTCTGGCCTTCTTCCGGTCCGTCTATCACCTGGGGATTCGGGGGGCGGAGCGGGTGCACTACTGGCGGTTGCTCCTGTGGACCCTGTTCCGGCGGCCGCGCTCGTTCCCCATGGCAGTGACACTGGCGATTTACGGCTTCCATTTCCGCCGGGTCTGCGAGGAGCAGGTCTTGCGGACGAACCGGAGTTTGCCGCAGGCCTCGTTTTAGAGCGGAAAACGCTCGTAGTCAGCCACGCAGCGAAGCGGAAAAAGGGGTTTTGCGGCGGGCGGCTTTGCCGCCCGCCGCAAAACCCCTCTTCAATCCCCCTCTCCCCTGGGCCGCCAGGCCAAGGGGAGAGGGGGATGAAGGGGGGAGGGGTCTTCAGTCACACAAAAGTGTTAACCAATTTTGAACCATCCCTCGTGAAAGGCGCGAAATTCACAATATAAACAAGATTCTTTCCGTGTCCTTCGTGGTTGTTCCTCTATGCCTTTGGGGTGAAGTCCGGCGCCGGGGATGCCACGGCGAACACCTCCCGCTCAAAGAACCAGCGGAAGGGCGGCCAGCGGAAGAGGACGTGACGGGCCAAGCGGAACAGGACGTTCTCCTGGCGGTGCTGGGGTGGGGTGTCCAGCCAGACGCGGGCGCGGAATCCGTGGCGGCGCAATACCCGCCACAGGCTGAGCGGGCTCTGTTCGTTGACGTGGACCTCCACGTTGGCAGGAATCATCGCCCGGGGGTCCCGGGGGTAGGCCGCGCCCTGCCCCATCAGAATCCGCACCAGGCGGACCAGCGGGTAGGCATAGCGGTCGTACCAGGCGTTGGGCGCGGTGTGGATGATCAGCCGCCCGTCGGGCTTGAGGACCCGGCGGACTTCCCGGAGCGCCTGGTCCAGTTCCCACGGGTAGAGGTGCTCCACGATGTCAAACAGGAGCACCCGGTCAAAGGTCGCGTCGGCGAAGGGCAGGCGCCGGGCATCGGCCTGGTAGACGCCCGCCGCTTCGCCGTCCGCCATGGCCTGCCGGGAGAGGGCGACGGCCGCGGGCGCGTAGTCAATCCCATGCGCCTCCGCTCCGGTCCGGGTGCAATGGCGCAGAATCTCCCCCCGTCCGCATCCCACGTCCAAGACCCGCATCCCCGGGCCGATGCCCGCCACGGCGAAGGCGGCCCGCAGCCGGCGGGAGAGTTCCCGTCCCTCCGTGGCGACAAATTCCTGATACCCCTCGCAGACGGAGAGGAAGTAGTTGTGGTCGTACCGATCCGGCGGCACCGATGGGGCCGCCTCGGATGACATCGTATGCCTGACTTTCTTCACGGATAACTCCCACCTTCCAGAAAAGGCTAACCCCTAACGACTGACCCCTAACCCCTTCTTTCGCAGGGCGTCGGTCAGCGCGGCCCGCAGCAGGTGGATTTCTTCCACCTGCATGGCCCGGCTCAGAAGGACGTACACGGCCACCCCCGCCCCGCCAGCCCCGCCGACTACCGCCAGTTCCCCCAGCAGGCCTGACCCAACCCACGCTGCCAGGGGGCGGGCCACTCCCCATGCCACGGCCGCCAGCGCCAGAGATGCGACCGTCACCCGAATCAGCAACCCCCACACCCCGGAGGCGCCCAGTCCCCCCAGACGGCGCCGGGTGAGGTAGAGCATGGTCAGCGCGTGGGCCGTCCATTTGCCGGAATTGACCAGGACCAGCAGGGGGAGCGTCAGGACTCCGGCCGTGGCCAGCGCGATGGCCGTCAGGGCATACAGGACGGTGGTCCCCACGCCCACCAGCGCCGGAGTCAGGGTATCTTTACGGGCGTAGAAGGCGAAGATGAGCACCTGGTCCACCGCCGCGAAGAGCAGACCCGGCAGATGGCAGCGCAGGGCCTCCGCCACCGCCAGCGTGTCGGAGCGGGTGAACCCGCCGTGCTCAAAGATGAGCGCCACTACAGGGACCGAGAGGGCCAACAGGCCAGCGGTCGCCGGGACGATGAGGAACAGGACCAGGCGGAGTCCCTGGGAGAGGGTGGCGCGGAAAGGGGAGGGGTCCGGGTCGGCGGCCTCGCGGGACAGGGTGGGCAGAATCGCCAGGGAGACCGCCACGACGACCATTCCCAGCGGGAACTGGATGATCTGCGCCGCGTACTCCATCCAGGCGATGGCGGAGCCGCCGATGCGGGACGCCAGGTGGTAACTGAGCACCACTGAGAGCAGGTTGTCCACGATCAGGCCCGCCAGGACGGGCAGGTAGAGTTGCCCGATGCGCCGCAGCGCCGGGTGGCGCAGGTCCAGGGTGAGGCGGAAACGGGCGTCCCGCAGGCCGGGCAGTTGCAGCGCCACCTGGAGGGCCGACCCCACCACCAGCCCCAGGGCCATGCTCCGGACTCCCCACCATCGCCCCAGCAGGAGGGCCATTACCACGAGCGACGCGTTGAAAACGGCGGCGGTGAAGGCGGGAAAGGTGAAGCGCTGGAGCGCGTAGAGGGCGGCGGAAAGGACGCCTGCCAGGTTCAGGAAGAGGAGGGCCGGGAGGACCATCCGCAGGAGTTCTGTCGCCAGCCGCTGGTCGGCGGGGGCCAGCCCACCGGCCATCAGCCAGACCAGTTGGGGGGCAAAGATTTCTCCCAGGAGCAAGAAGACGCCCACGATGAGGGTGACCGCGCCGGTCAGCAGGCCCAGTAGTCGCCACAACTCGGCCCGGCGCTCAGGAGGAGCATAGTCGGAAAAGACGGGAACCAGCGCCGAACTGATCATCCCGCCCACCAGCAGGTCGTACATCGTGGTGGGGACGCGGACGGCGGCGTTGAGGGCACTCACAGCGGGACCGGCCCCGAACAGGCCCGATTTGACCATCTCCCGGACCAGGCCCAGCACCCGGCTGGCGATGTTGCCCAGGGAAATGAGGCCGGCGGCCTGGGTCATCTCCACATGTTCACCAATGGCAGAACTTTCCGGCGGCGTCATCCGCTTCCCTGTTGCTGCATTCAGACAAGCCTGAATGTGTCAGGCACTTTTGGAAGTGCCTGGCACGTTCTCCCCGCTGGTGGAAAAACGGTTGCCAAGGAGGTTCTCCAGAGAACAACAAACCGGCTGGAGGGCCCAGCCGGTTTGTGGGCGGTACAGGACTTGAACCTGTGACCTCCACGATGTCAACGTGGCGCTCTGGCCATCTGAGCTAACCGCCCATTGCAAAGTAAATTATACCACTGTTGGCGAAAATTGGCAAATCTATGTTGACAGGAAGAGGAGGGTGTGGTACAATAAAACTGCGGTAGGGAGGATTCCCTCCGCGCGGACGGAGGGATGGCCGAGTGGACGATGGCGGCGGTCTTGAAAACCGCTGTGGCCGTAAGGTCACCGGGGGTTCAAATCCCTCTCCCTCCGCTGAACGGACAGAGCGAAGAATTTATCCTGCATTGGACAGGATAAATCCTGTACTACAGGAATGAACGCGCGGGGAGGTGCCGGAGTGGTCGATCGGGGCCGCCTGCTAAGCGGTTGTGGGGGTAAAACTCCACCCAGGGTTCGAATCCCTGCCTCCCCGCCTGGGCCCCCGTAGCTCAAATGGACAGAGCATTTGGTTGCGGACCAAAAGGTTGCAGGTTCAAGTCCTGCCGGGGGTACTGGGGCCTTGGGCCCCTGCCGTCACGGGGATGAACGGTTTCGACGGGGAAGGCCGGTCACGGACGGCGAGCCGGGGCGCTCTGACCCCGTGAACAACGGAGCAACCCAAGAATGCCAACACTTGGGCTGCCATTCCCGTCGCCGCGTAAGCGGTAGGGAAAACCGGGCCGCCACAGCGCGCGGCCCCGTCCGCCTCACCCCCTCACCGGCGGGTTGAGGACCGGGCGTGACAAAGTCGGTGGGCGGCGGCCCGACGCCGATACGGTCGCCTAAGCATCATCGGCTGGGTCCGGCACCGCGCGGTCGGCCGCGACGGACCGGACGAGAATCCAAGCGCCGACTACGCTCGTAGATGTCCCTGACCCAGTTCTCCGGACGCGGGTTCAAATCCCGCCATCTCCACCAGAAAACGAAGTGCCAGGCGCCGGGGGTGCCTGGCACTTCGTTTATTCCCCGGTAGTGAATGATTCCAGGGAGCGCGCTCATTTTCAGGACTTACGCAGGCGAGAAGGTTACTCTGGGAAGCCTGCCTGGCAACCGCTCCTCCTCCAACGGGGAGAACGTGCCAGGCATTTCTGGAAGGGCCTGGCACGTTCGGAAGCGGCATCATTGCGGAACCTCTGTCATTTTGCTGATCACCGGCCCCGGGGGGGTGGGGAAGACCACTCTCTGCCTCCGGACCGTCGCACTGGCGAAGGAGGCCCGTTACTCCTGCGCCGGCCTGCTGACGCTGCGGGAGGATGACGACCGCCGGGTTGTGGTGGATGTTCGGACCGGCGACCGTCGGGCGCTGACCGCCGTCGGCCCTGGCGGTGTGCCCGTGGGCCGGTACCTCTTTGACCCTCATACGCTGGCATGGGGGGCAGAAATCCTCGCCCACAGCACCCCGTGTGACCTGCTGGTGGTGGACGAACTGGGACCTCTGGAAATGGAGGGAGGCGGATGGGCCGTGGGGATAGATGTCCTGCGGACAGGCCGCTTCTGCCTGAGCCTGGTCGTGGTCCGCCCCGAACTGGTCACCCGCGTCCTGGAGCAATTCCCCGACGCCTGGGCGCTGGAGGTCACCCCGGAGAACCGGGATGGTCTTCCGGTCTGGCTGGCCGGCCTTCTGCCTCCTCGCCGCTGCTCCGCTCTGTGATTCTGGGGTGCGCTGGGCGGCGGCGAAGCCGCCGCCCAGCGCACCGCTACTCTACATTTGCTCCAGTTCCCGCCGCAGTTCCTGAGGTGTCGCGGCGAGCAGCGGGACGTAGCGGGTGCCCGGATAGTACCGCCGGAAGAAGGCCTCCAGGTCGCCCGGCCACTTCTGCGGATTGATGGCGATGACCGTCTTGCTCAGCAGTGCTCCGATGCCCGCGTCGTCGGCGCTGCCGCCGATGGTCCAGCGGCGCCGATCCCACGCCCCGCTCTCCAGGATAGCCCGCACCCATTCCGGACCGGCATCGGGCGGGAGCAGGACGTAGGTCCGGTCGTACTGTTCCCGGGGCAATCCCCACACTTTGGGACGGACGGTGAGGGTCATCTGGGCCAGGGGGGTGGCGACCCCCTCTACCAGCAGGGATAGCCTGTGCTCTCCGGCCTTCTGGGGGATGAAATCCCAGAGGTAGGGAGGACTCACGTTAGCCCCGCCAGGCGTTACAGGCAGGAATGCGCCGTCGGGGCCGGTGACGCGCAACGAAGGCCCCCTCAGTGCCTGGTCGGACTGGGCCGTGACCCGGACGGTCTGCCCGACCTCCGGGGATGTTGGCTCCGCCGTCATCTGCACCTGAGGGGTGGGGCTGACCGCCGCCAGCACCACGTTGTCCCAGTAGGCATCGTTGTGCTTGAAGGGCCAGAGGGTGCGGGAGCGCAGGAAGACGGTCACCCGGTCGGCCTGCGCGGTCACCTCCACGGAGGGAACCTGGTGGTAGGCGTTGTAGATGTGGGCCCCCTTTCCCCAGACCACCGTGGGCGCATAGGGGTTGGTGCCGCCAGTGGGGTCTATGCCCAGCCAGAAGGTGAAGTTCCTCTCGGCATCGTCCAGACCGGGGGTGCCCTCCTCGGCGAAGAACGGATTGTATCCCACACGGGCACCCTCACTCCAGCGGGGGTCGCTTTCCCGGGGAGATCCCCAGGCGTTGCTCCAGGCGTGCGCCCAGGCGGAGAGACGGAGGCGGGTGCCCGGTGTCACCGTCACCTGCTGGAAGAGCCCCGCGTCGTGGATGCGGGAGAAGGTGAAGAGCAGGCATCCCCAATTGCCGGCGTGGACCCGGCGGGGGTCTGGCGTCAGGCCGCAGGGCCGGACCTCCGGCACTGACCAGCCCACCCCGTTCTGGGGGTCATGCTCCACGGGCAGGCCGTGCCGATACCAGGCCATCCACCCTTGGGGACAGGCGATTTCCCCCGCCTCCCGTTCGTAGGGCGTACCCCCTACCGGATAGACGACGCATCGGTGATGGTTGCCTTCCCATCCGCGCTCAAAATCGCCGTTGCGCAGGAGATTTGGTGCCATAATGCCCCCTTTTGCTGTCATGGATCACGATCTGTCGGCGAAGGCCGACACCCGGCACGAAGTGCCCAGGAAGGGCGATTTCAATCTTCAATCGGCGTGAAATTAACCCTTTCTGTAACTACCCAATTTTCGCCCAAATTAGGGGCCTGATGCCCTGGCGAGCTTGCCTGAAAGGGTGACAGATGGTATATGGATGAGAGATTCCCCATCTCTTATCCAGGAGGTCTGTCACCATGTCTGTACTCAATGACGCTTCCCAGGAGCACCGCACCTTCACCGCCCGGGCCACTCTGGTGCCATCGGCATCCACGAATGTTCTTATTCCTGATGGAACTTAAAGTCCAACGGCTCGGCCTGCTGCAGCCCATCTTCCAGAAAGTCCGGATTGCCCCAAAAAAGACGGTCAAATTCTCCCCAGCCGAGAAGTTAGAGGAAGTGGTGGTGCAACAGGTCTTCTCCGGCAATGAGTCGTTGCTGAAGGCCTTGCAACTGCTGGTAGAAGCCGCCGAATCGGTCCTGGAATTGGATGAAGCCAAACGGCAGCGCACCATCCTGCGGATTGATGCGGGCGGCGGAACGGTAGACCTGGTCAACTGGCTGCTGAAGCGAGGATACCAACTCCACTGCAAGGATTACTCCGGGCATCGGGCGGAAAAGGTGGCCGCCAGTGTCCAGGAGTGGTTCACCGACCCGGAGGACCCCAACCGCCAGTTTGGGTGGGTCCCTCTCCCCACCGACGGGATATACGTCCGTCCGGTGCGCCGGATTGCCGTCCGGTGTCGGAAGAAGAACGGGCAGTGGGGAGTAGGAGTGATCCTCTCCACCCTGACGCCGGAAGAGGTGTTGCGGTTGGTGGGCGAATCGCCGGAAAAGGCCGATGACCCGCAGGCCGTCCTGTGGGCCTATGTGCGCTTCTACGATCAGCGCAGCGGTGTGGTGGAGATTGAGATCAAAGAGGACAAACACGGCCTGGGAAGCCTGCGGCGAAATAAGAAGCGCTTTGAAGCCCAGCAGATGGTGGTGTTGCTGGAAGCATTGGCCCATAATCTGCTGGTTTGGGTGCGCGGCTGGCTGGCCGATGCCTGTCCCCGGCTGGCCCGGTGGGGCCTGCTGCGCTGGATACGGGATGTGCTTCACATCAGCGGATTGGTCGTATTTCATTCTTCTGGCATCGTCCAAATTGTGCTGAACCGGGGAGACCCGGTGGCCAGAGAGTTAGGGTCTGGCCTGGCGGCCCTTCTGGCTCCGGAGGAAACGGCCATTATTTTGGGCGAAATTTAGGTAATTACGATTCTCCAATGATCAGGACTTCTGTCACCCGTCGGGGACTCAGCACGTACTGGTATCCCTGCAGACGGGCAACGGTCACCCGACGCTTGAACTGCCGCATATCTGAGGCCAGTTGGTCAACGCCGGGGATGCCGTCGGAGCGATAAGAAACAACCAGAATGGAATGCCGGAATTTTTCAAACATCAAACGGAACCCCTCTTGAACTCTTTGGGGGTCATTCCAGAGATTGGGTCGGGCCCGAAGTCTCCGGTGTTTGGTAGAGTAATCCACCCATTCGCCCCAGTGGTCGTAGTTCACCATACCTTCCAGGAAATGGTAGAACGCCAGGTAGTCTACCGTACCACCGGACGCAGCCGTATATGGAGGGTCAAGGTACACCAGGTCGTAATTTCCCGTCAAGTCTAAGGCATCCAAGTTCAGCGCCCGATTGGGCTGACCGTTATCAAAGACCAGACAGTTCGCTTCGGCGACAAACCGGCGGAAGTGCTCCTCAAAGGGTCGATCCCAGGTCGCTTTGTTGCCAAAAGAACGGGGAACTTCCGCCAGGCGCAGGTATAGATTGCTCCGATGAAACAGATTGAACGGGCGCTTGACCAGGCATGCCTGGATCAGCGCGTAGTAGCCTAGGGCTTTTTTATAGGGGTTCTCCATTTCTTCCAGATTCTGCACAACGACATCCAGCCACTCATTTTCCTCGTCCGTGTAGTAGATGCCCTGAAACGTCTCGGCAATGAATCGGCGGTACGCTCTGCCCGGTTTCGGCGTAAGGATTTTCTGGACGTCGTCCTCTGTCAGGCGGGTGGAACTGTTTTCAATAATTGCCAGTCCAATGTAGTAATTAAAGCGAAGGTAGTCGTTGTAGGTGACCTGTTTCCCATGCCCTTTCAACCAGTACGCTACCACGCCGCTGCCGCCGAAGGCATCCAGGGCAGTATGAAAGTCCAGACGCCGGAGGTGCTCCCCAATCCATGGCATCAGTTTCGCCTTGCTGCCCTGGTAGCGGGTGGAGGGAAGCAGAGGCCTGACCAGTGCTTCCGGGAGCAGTCTCAATTGCGTCTCAGGATATCGGACGGCTCTCATCCAGACGTTTCACCAAATCCGGTCGGTTGATCCGTTCCAGATATTCTCTCAGGTTGCGGAAAAGAGGGCGGGGCAAATCCACTTTGCGCGCCATATCGGGAGTCAGGTATTCCTGCCAGTACTGGTCGAACAAAGCCCTGCCTTCCTCTCCCAGCAGAGCGAAAGGCCCTCTGCCTTGCCGCAGTACTGCCAGTTCTTTCACCGAGCCGATATTTTTGTTATTTCCACTGCCCGGCTGGTCGCTGGCGATTTTCCATTTGGGCTGAAGGATGAACTCAAGATCCCGCACTGGGGTGGGGATGGTTTCCAGTTGTTCTAAAGGGTACACGCCCGGAAGGTCGGGCACCTCTACTTTGGTGTACACAATGCCAATAATGTAGTGGGCCGTATACTCGCAGTACGGGAACACAATGTTCTTGGTACTCCGACGGTCACGGAAATAGCCAATAAAGGCGCCCAGGATGAAGCCAGATACCTGTCCGGGACGGTCGGGCATCCGGTATGTGCTTTTCAGGTCCAGGGCGAATTTCTCTTCCCCCCGGACCAGGCTCAGGTCCGGGTAGAAATTCTGTTCCGGAGCGAAGACCACCTGGTAACACTCATCCCGAGCCAGTCGAACGATCTCGGGGAGGGTCATCAACTCCAGGGCCTTAGAGATCACTTTGGTATCCGAAGAGAGGGCATAGATTCGGCGGGCGATGTCTATAAAACCCCGCAGAGTCCACAATCCCTGATCGTCTTGCAACTCCCGTTGCAGTTGTGCCAGCAGATGACGGAACGATTGCTCGGGGAACCCCATTTTATCTCTTCCGGTCGATCTCCTCCAGCAACTCCCACACAAACGCCTCGGTGTGCTCCACCACCCGAGGGTCCAGGTGGTCCACAGTGTCCGTGGGACGGTGCCACTCCGGGAGGATGCCGTCCCGCCGATGGCTGGTGAAGGTGAGGACGCGGAAACCGTATTTGGCAGCGATGCTCCCCTCGGTGTAGGCTCCCCGGAAGCGGTACGGGTGGGCATCCCACTCCGGATGGCGGGCGGCAATGCGCTCCGCCAGCGCCAGCAGTTCCGGGTCGCTGCGAACGGTGAGCAGGAAGGTCTCTTGGGTCAGGTAGGCCGGGCTGGAATGGGCCCCACCCACGCTGTCCAGGGTGATCCAGATGGCCCGGCCCAGTTCGTCCCGGTGCCGGCGGGCGAAGTCCTCCGCGCCGTAGCACCCCACCTCCTCGCAGCCGGAGAGGACCAGCCAGACGGCGGTACGGGCCAGGGGCTGGCGCGCCAGTCGCTCCGCCAGACTCAGCACGATGCCCGCGCCGGTGGCATTGTCGTTGGCCCCCGCCGTGTACGGGGAGAAGTCGGCCTGGACGGTGATGAGGAAGACGCCCAGGATAACCAGGGCGAAGGGCAGGGAGAGGATGCGCCAGAGGATGCCCGGCACCAACGCGCCAATGATGAAGAGCACCAGCAGGGCAATGGCGGAAGCCAGGCCGATGGGAACCAGTCGGCTGAAGAGGCGCACCCAGCGATCGGTGGAGAAGGCCAGCGGGGTACGGTGACTATCCAGGTGGCCCATGACGACCACATGCTGACGGACTTCACCCGAAGGCATCCGGCGGGCCCAGACGTTCTGGCTGCGGCCTTTGGGGAGCACCCAGCGGATGGGGTTGGGGCGGAACGCCAGTTCCAGGAGCACCGAGGCCAGCGCGACCGCCGTCAGCACGGCCGCGATGATGGCGCCGGTCCGCCCGGCGACCCAGAAGAGAATCTCCGCCAGAAGGGCCAGGCCGGTGAAGAGGACGTAGGGATACCATGCGGAGCGGGCGCTGGTGAAGGACTCGGTGACCGGCTCCAGGCCCAGTTTCCTCAACACGTCGGCGGCGTAGCGAGCCGCCTCGGCCTCCTGCAGCGTGGTGGAGCCGCGCGGGCCGATCGTCTCGGCCAGATAGCGGATGTGGTCCATCGCGGGCATGTCTCCTCCTGGGTGCAGAAAGGCTCACACAGAGACACAAAGACACAGAGAAGAGGTAATTACCTACCCTGGTTCTGTTTGGCGGGGCGAGCCGTCCACGAATGTTTCACGAATGCACGAATTGCGCCATCATTCGTGTATTTGTGGCCCATTCGTGGATGGCCCCCGCGCCTGACGATCAACGCAACAGGAGGTGGTGGGTAATTACGACACAGAGAAGAAACCTTTGTGCCTTTGTGTCTTTGTGGGAGATAATATCACCAACGGGGAAAAGCGCAAACGGTGGGGAAAAGGACCCGTTTTCATCCGTTTCATCTCTGTCCCATTCCCCTAAAACCCGTGCAGACTCTGCAGGCGGCCCACCCGAGCAATCCAGGGGACGCCCAGCCAGAGAAAAAGCACCCCTGCAAAACCCAGCAGGATCAGGACGGCCTGGCGTCGGCCCCGCCAGGGGGGTAGCGGGCGCAGGTGGAGCGGCAGCAGGTACAGGAGCCACACCACCAGCGTCCAGGTCTCTTTGGGGTCCCAGCCCCAGTAGCGGCCCCAGGCGTAGCGGGCCCAGACGCCGCCCAGCAGCATGCTCAGGGTCAGCCAGAGGAAGCCCCAGTCGGTGGTGCGCTCCATAGCCCGGAGCCGCGCCGTCCGGCCCGCCTCCTCCCGCTCCGCCAGTGCGGTCAGGCCCAGCCCGGCGGCCACGCCGAAGAGGCCGTAGGCCAGGGCGGCGGCGAACGTGTGCAGCGGGAACCAGACGGAGCGCAGGACGGGGAGTAGCGGGGCCGCGGCCCGTTCCCCGGCGGGACGGGTGAGGGCCCACGTCGCCAGGGCGAGAGCCAGCAGCAGCCCACCACCGCCCGCGCGGGGGGTGCCCGCCGTCGCCAGCAGGTGGAGCCCCAGCAGCGCCCAGACGAAGGCCAGGCCGAACTCGTAGCGGGTGCTCATGGGCCAGTGGCCGGCCGCAAGCCCCCGGCCGACCAGCCCCGCCGTCCACAGCCCCCAGGCGACGGCGCTCAGGCCGACCGCGCCCCATCCCAGCCAGCGCCGTCCCGTCCGCCACTCCAGGCCGTAGAGGACCAGAGCCCCCCAGAGAAGACCGTACCCAATGGCGAGCATTCTTGGCCTTTACCGCAGAGACGCAGAGGGCGCAGAGACGGCAAATCAGGTTTCACCATTCACCGATTCTTCTGATTCTCCTGATTCTCCTGATTCTCTTGATTCTCCTGATTCTCCTGACTGCGCCCCTCGTCTCCCATCGCCAGCCACCCAGCGCAGAATCAGGCCCAGCAGAAACAGCCCGCCCCCGACAAGGAAGGGGATATACCCCGGATCCCGCACCGCCCGCAGGGTGACCACCGGCCGCCCCTCCTCTACCGTGTACCCGTACAGGAAGACCGCGACGTCCCCCACCGTCATCGGAACGTTGGGGCGGACGGTGCCCCGCCGGACCTCCCGCCCGTCCTCCAGCACCGTCACGTCCACCCGGTAGTCGGCGACGCTGCCATCGGGATAGCGCTCCAGGGAGACGGCGTCGCAGCGCAGGGCCAGCCCGGATGCCAGGGCCATCCCCGTCTCCCCCACGGTGAGCGTCCGGTCCTCGTGCCCGCCCAGGTCGCTCAGGGCCAGCGCCACCAGGAACAGGGGGAGAGCCAGGTGGGCGACCAGAGTCCCCCAGTGGGGAGCGGAGAGACGAAGAAGGCACGGCCACAGGCCCGGCCAGCGGTTCAGGGTGCAGAGGACGGTCGCCAGCACGGGCAGCGCCAGAGCAACCCAGAGAACGGGAGAAGTATACCAGCGGAACAGGCCCAGCCGTTCCAGCGGGGCCACCAGCGCGCCGTAGCGGGCCCGCGCCGCCTCCTCCCAGCGGGCCCGCGTGGCCGGGTCGTCGGGGCGCTGGGGGAAGAACGTCCCCAGAGCCGCCACAACCAGAGCCAGCAGGAGCAGCGCGGCCGCTACCTTCGGACGTCCAAACCAGCGGATAACCCTGCGCACCGCCAATTCACCAGGATGTTTGATCCACGAAGGGCACGAAGGACACGAATATAAACCTTCGTGTCCCTTTGTGTCCCTTCGTGTCCTTCGTGGATTTTTATTTCACCAGCACCCGTTCGTCCCCCACCCGCCGGGTCACCCCCACGCCGTCCAGGTACTCCAACAGTGCCTGCGCGTACTTGCGGCTGGTCTGGAAGAGGTCCCGGACCTGGGCCAGAGTGATGCTCCCCTGCTGCTGGATGTGGGCGCGGATGCGCTCCACCATTTCCTCGTACGTCTCCCGCAGGAAGAGGACCTCCGGAGAGACCTGGACCAGGTCGCCCCGGGCCAGCAGGACGCCCAGCACCTCCTCGCCGACCAGCGCGGCGGCCTCCTTGACCGACGGGGTGGCGTAGGGCGCGGCGCGGAAACGGGCCAGCAGGTCGTTCACCGCCTGCTGCTGCTGGGGGGTGAACCGGACCTGATGTTCGGGCAGCCGGACGGTGGCGGCCTCGTCCACAATCAGGCCGTCGGCGGCGGCGCGGGCCAGCAGGCCGTTGTAGGCCCGGGGGTCCAGCCGCAGCGCGCTGCGCAACTCCTCCCGGCTCATCCCGGACCGGAGCGGGTAGCGGGCATGGTAGGCGGCCAGTTCGTCCCGCATCCGGGCCGTCGTGGCCGACCACCACGACCGGGAGACGACCAGCCGGGCCGGCGCCGGTTCCGGGACGGCGTCCAGGACCACCGCGTCGCCGGTGGAGAAGAGTTCCGCCAGCGCCTCGGGAGCGGCCTCGCCCAGGCCGGAGACCTCTATCAGGTCCCGGACGGTCAGCGGGCCGCGCCGCTCCAGCGTCTGCAGGAGCACTTCGGCGGGGGTGCCCCGGGCCAGCGTCTCCAGCCGGGCCAGCACCTCGGGGCGGAACCGCCGGTGTTTCCGCCCGGGGTTCGGGTCCACCACCTCCCCGCCGCCGACGGTGACCGCCGGAGAGGGGATACGGATGATAAACCGGTCCCCCCGGACCAGGGGGAGGGGGTCATCCAGTTCCAGTTGCACCCAGCCGGATTCGCCCGGCGCCAGGGTCTCGGTGCCCAGCAGGCGGACCCGGGCGACCGTCTCGGCCGAGCCGCAGAAGAACTTGACGAAGGCGTTGTGCTTCAGCGGAAACGGGGCATCACGCAGCAGGTCCAGCCGGACATCCGTCAGGGTGGTGGGACGGAGCCAGCCGGGGGTGGTCACCAGGTCGCCCCGGGCCAGGTCCTGTTTGGAGACGCCGGTCAGGTTAATGGCGACGCGGCTTCCGGGGACGGCCCGCTGGATTCGGGTCTTGTGGGTCTGCAGGCCCCGGATGCGGGCCCGCAGGCCGCGCGGCAGAATTTCCACCTCCTGCCCCACCTCCAGGTGGCCGTCCACCAGTGTACCGGTGACCACCGTCCCGAAACCGCCAATCGTGAAGACCCGGTCTATCCAGAGGCGGGGGCGGCCCCGGTCCGGGCGGGGCGGTGTGCGGGCCAGGACCTCCTGCAGCGCCGCCGTCAACTCCGCCAGCCCCTGACCGGTCCGGGCGGAGACGGGGATGATCGGTGCGCCGTCCAGCACCGTCCCCTGCAGCGCCTCCGACACGTCCGCCTGGACCAGTTCCAGCCAGTCCGGGTCATCTATCAGGTCTATCTTGGTCAGGGCGACGACGCCGCCGGGGATACGCAGCAGGTCCAGAATGGCCAGGTGCTCCCGGGTCTGGGGCATCACCCCCTCGTCGGCGGCGATGACGAAGAGGGCGGCGTCAATGCCGCCGACGCCCGCCAGCATGTTCTCAATGAAGTCCCGGTGCCCGGGAACGTCCACAATGCCGACCGACTCGCCGTTGGGGAGCGTGAGCCAGGCGAAGCCCAGGTCTATGGTCATCTCCCGCTCCTGCTCCTCCCGGAGCCGGTCCGGGTTGATGCCGGTGAGGGCCTGGACCAGGGTGGATTTGCCGTGATCTACGTGTCCGGCGGTGCCGATGACGTGCACGCTCACTCCTCCAGGGGATGCTCCTTCAGCGCGGCCAGGTGCTGGTCTATCTCGGCGACGCGGGCCTCGTAGGCTTCGCGGGTGCGGGCAAAAGACCGGATTGCGTCGGCGCGGCGGGTCTCCCAGAGGGCGACAATCTGGGAGTAGCAGAGTCGGGCGGTGGCGGTCAGTTGCTCCAGCCGCTTATTGACCGTCGCGTTAAACCGTTCCTGCTGGCGCCGGCGTTCCTCCAGCGTCACCTCCCAGTTTCGCCGTTCCTTTTCCTGCGCGGCCTGCCACTCTTCCCACTGCCGCTTCAGCCGTTCCTCCGCCAGCCGCTGCATCTCGGCGGTCTCGTTCTGGCGGGTCTCCAGCCGGGTCTGGAGGGCAGAGAGGGCGTCCAGGGCTCGCTGGGCCCGTTGATACTGTTCCATCAGCCGTTGCCGCTCCTCCCGCAATCGCTCTATCTCCTGGCGCACCTCCTCGGCCTGCCCGGCCCACTTCTTGACCTCCTGGTTGCGGCGAAAGTCGGCGACGCGCAGTTCCTCCACTACCTTCTCAAACTCCTTAATGGGCTTCAGGCCCTCTTCCAGGTACCGTTTCTGTTTCTGGACGGCCTCCTCCAAGAGGAGCATTTTGGCGTCTGTCGCCTCCATCCGGCGGCGGAGTTCCGTGGCCTCCGCCTCCAGCGCAGTGATGCGCTTGTTGTCGGCCCGGCGCTGCTCCTCCAGGTAAATCACCGCCGCCGCGCGGTCGTCGGCATGTTGCTTGAGGTCGGTCGTCAGGACTTCCAGTCGTTGCTGGTTCTCGGTGAGGCGACGGGTTTCGGCCTGCAGGGCGGCCAGCCCTTCCTCCAGGCGGCTGATCTGGCGCAGGCCCTCCGCCACCCGGGCCATCTCGTCCTTCAGGGCGCCGATTTCCAGTTGGCGAGCCCGCTCGGACTCCCGCAGTTCCTTGCGCCACTGCTCCTCCCGCAGTTCCAGCATGCGGCCCACGTCGGCCTTCAGCCCCTCCAGCGCCGGGGCAAAACCGGTCACCTGGGCCATCAGGGTTTCCATCCCGGCGACGGTCCGCTGGAGGGCAACGATCAGTTCCTGTTGCTGGGCCAGTTGCTGGGCCTGGAGTTTGACCTGTTCCTGCAGGGCGGCGATGAGCGCCTTATCCTTGCGGCGTTCCTCGTCCAGCCACTGGACCATCTGGCTCAGTTGGGTCAGTTCCATATAGCGGACTCCTATCCAGAGTTGCGGCAACGGTTGGGGATATTATAGCACACTCCCCCGCCGGGGCAACGATACATTCGCCAGGTTATTTCTCATCAGACGTCTACCCTTTTCACCGGTTTCTGGTATAATCAGGTCAAGGAGAACTGATGCAGTACGTTCTTTTTGTCGCTCTGGCGCCCACGGGAGCGCTGATCTCGCTGGCCGTTGCCGGATACGCCCTCCGCCATCGCCATGCTCCCGGTGCATCCGCACTGGCAATCTATATGTTGGCCGTCTCCGGATTCCTCATCGGGAACACGCTGGAACTGATGTGGCCCACGGAGACCGGTACCCTGTTCTGGGCACAACTGGAATACCTCTTCATCACGGGAGTCCCGCTCACCTGGCTGGCTTTCGCGTTCCAGTACGCCGGAAAGACATCCTGGCTGGCCCCAAAGCGCTTCTGGTCGGTTACGGTCATCCCCGCGCTGACCTTTTTCCTGGCTCAGACCAACTCCCGCCACCGCCTGATCTGGAGCACGGTCACCTTTCAGCCCGTTGGCGAGATGCTGACCATAAGCGTCTCCTACGGCCCCTGGTTCTGGGTGCACATGTTCTACTCCTACCTGCTCCTCTTCGGTGGCGCTGTCCTGATCATCGGAGTCCGGGCGTTTTCGCCAACGGTATATCGGCAGCAATCGGCCTGGGCCATTGTTGGTGCTCTCCTCCCGCTGACTGTTAATCTCATTTCCGTATTTCAACTCATCCCCGGGCTGCATAAAGACCACACACCGCTGGTCTTCGCCCTGGCTGGTATCGCCTTCGCCGTGAGTATCTTCCGCTACCATCTCCTGGACCTGATCCCGATCGCCCGCGCGGTCGTGGTGGAACGGATGCGCGACGGCGTGATGGTTGTCAGCCGGGATGATCAGTTGGTGGACCTTAATCCAACAGCCCGCCGGATGCTGGGCGTAACCGAGGAATCCATCGGCAAACCGATGGCTTCAGTGCTCCAGGAGTGGTCAGGCGCGCGTCAGATGCCTCCCCAGGCCCGAATCTATCGGTCTGCGGATGGAGAGGACCGAATTCTGGAGGTGCGCGTCTCATCGCTGGCAAGCGGGCACGGGGATTCCGCTGGCCATCTGGTCCTGCTGCGGGACATCACCGACCAGGTCCGGTCAGAAGAAGCGCTGCAGCAGGCCAACCGGGAGTTACAGGCCCGCAACGAGGAACTGGATGCCTTCGGGCACACTGTGGCCCATAACCTGAAGAATCCCCTGGGCATCATCCAGGGGTTCGCCGAATTGCTGGCGGACGAATCCACCGTCCTCTCCGAAGAAGAGAGACGGTCTTCTGTTCAGAACATCATCCGTGTCGCGCGTCGGATGGACCACATCCTGGAGGAACTGATGCTGCTGTTCGGGCTGCGCCGGACGGAGGTCCGGATGGAGCCCCTGGATATGGCCGTGATGGTCGCCGCCGCGCTGGAACGGCTGGAGGCGAGTCTCCAGGAGGCCGTCGCCGAGGTCATTCTGCCCTCCTCCTGGCCCGTCGCCCTGGGTCATCCGGCGTGGGTGGAGGAGGTCTGGGCAAACTACATCAGCAATGCGCTCAAGTACGGCGGACGCCCTCCCCGTATGGAACTGGGGGCAACGACGGAAGGAGAGCAAGTCCGCTTCTGGATTCAGGATAACGGCCCCGGCCTGACGGCCGAAGAGCAGGGCCGTCTCTTCCAGCCCTTTGAGCGGCTGGGGACGCAGCGGGCCACCGGTCACGGATTGGGACTCTCCATCGTTCGCCGGATTGTGGAGAGGATGGGGGGAGAAGTCGGGGGGGATTGCTCCGGGATCCCCGGAGAGGGGTGCATTTTCAGTTTCACCCTGCCGCTGGCTCCGGCGGCGTAGACAAACGGCCGCGCCAGCAGAATGCAGAACGGGCCAGGCACTATGTGCCTGGCCCGTCTGTTACGTCCGCCATCGCAGGGCCAGGTAGATGCCCAGGATGACGGCGAGCCCTTGCAGCCCGAACAGGAGCCCCAGCAGACGGTCTGACCGACTCTCAGTTCGGGTAGCGACGGCCGGCAACGGGGTCCAGGTCGGGAACGGGGTCCGGGTGGCGGCCCGGTAGAGGGGCGGCGTCGGCAAGGGCGGGGAGGCGACCGCGCCGGGGGTCGGGGAGGGGGATGCCAGGGCGGACTCCGTTGGTGATGGCATTGGCGACGGGGAGGGGGACGGCATAGGGGGCGGGGCGACAGTGGGCTCCGGCGTCGGCGTGTGGGTGGGAGCAGGCGGGACGGGAGTAGTGCCCGGCAGAACCAGGACGATGCTATCGGCGGAGCCCGCCGTCCGCCCGGCCCCGTCCCGGAACTGCACGTACACCCAGTGTTCCCCCGGCTCGGCGGGGAGCGTCCAGGATAGCAGAGGCTCCCACGACTGCCAGGATGCCCCGCTGAAATCCGGCGCGTTGCTCAGCCGAACCTCTATCGCGCGGCCCATAAACGCGCTCCCTTCTCCCTGGGGATATGCTTCCTCGTTGGTCAGCCGGATGGCAACCTGGGGGGATTCGGTAGTAGAGGCGCCATCGTTAATGAAGACGGGGAGAACGTTGGGCCGCGCGCCGAAATCCAGGACGTAGTAGGCCCGCCCTTCGCTGTCGGTCGCCACGCCGATGCCGATTTCCCGGTAGCGGGTGCTGAGGATGTTCTCCCGATGGGGCGGGTCGCCCAGAAACCAGTCCAGCGCGTCCTGGACGCTCCCGTACCCGGTCCAGAAGTTCTCCCCGACGACCGCGCCGTTCCCCCACGCGGCGTAGCCTGCCTCAGCGATGCGCTGCCGGGGAGTGGAACCGTCGGAGCCGGTGTGGGAGGCCAGGCGGTGAGCCGCCAGGTCATTGGCGTGCCGCTGGGCAGCAGCGGCCAGCAGGTCGGACCAGCCGTAGGGAGGGAGGCCGTTATCCAGCCGGGCCTGGTTGACCCGCGCGTAGAACTGCATCGCCGGATTCTCCTCCTGAGCACCGGCGCGGCCGACGACCAGAGCCAGCCCACAGAGCACAATCAATATCCAGACGATTTGCTTCAGAGCAGACATCGGCGGCATAGAGGTATTGTAGCACAGGCCTGCCATTCCCACAATCTGACCACAGACCACGGACCACGGACCACAGACCACGGACCACCGACCACGGACGCAACTACCTACCAGGAGGCCTCTGGGCAAACGCCATAAAAGACCCTGGCGAAAGCATACCCCTGTAGCGCAGGCCGCCAGGCCTGCATGCAGGCTGACAGCCTGCGCTACCCTCGTCGTCCGTCGTCCGTCGTCTGTCGTCTGTGGTCTGTCATCCGCGGTCCGCATTTGACAAATTCTCCTTTTAGTGGCATAGTACCACTGGAGGTGAGAGCATGGTGACCGTTGAGCCGGTCCAGAGCCGTCGCGACCTGGAGGCCTTTGTCCGCTTCCCATGGCGGGTCTATCGGGGGGACCGGAACTGGGTGCCGCCCCTGATTTCCGACCAGATGAAGAGTCTGGACCCCGAGCGCAGCGCCTTCTTCCGCCATGCCGATGTCCTGCGCCTGCTGGCCCGGGAGGGGCGGGAGGTGGTGGGGACCATTGTGGCCTTTGTGGACCATCGCGCCAACGAATACCGGGGCGAGGCAGTGGGAGGCTTCGGCTTCTTTGAGGTAGTGGAGGACTACTCCGTGGCCGCCGCTCTGCTGGACGCCGCGCGGGACTGGCTCCGGGACCAGGGGGCCACAGTGATGCGCGGCCCGATGAACTTCACCCAGTCCGATCACGGAGGCGTCCTCATCGCTGGCGCCGACTGCCCCCCGGTGATGCTCCAATCCCATACCCCGCCGTACTACGCCCGCTTCCTGGAGCAGTACGGCCTGGAGAAACACGCCGACTTCTACGCCTACCGGATTTTCCGCCACCAAATCGGCGAAAACCTGGAGAACGTCCCCCCAGAGATTCTCCACGTGGCCGAGGCCGCCCGGCGGGTCAGCAAGGTCACCCTGCGCTCCATTCGTCTGGACGACTGGGACCGGGAGGTGCGGGTGGTCTGGTATCTGTTCAACGAAACCCTGAAGCACTTTCCGGATTACGTCCCGATGTCGGAAGAGGACTTCATCGCGATGGCCAACCCCTTGCGCTCGCTGATAGACCCGAAGATGGCGATTATCGCCGAAATTGGGGGAGAACCGGTGGGGTTCGGGGTGGCCATTCCGGACATCAACCGGGTCCTTATCCACCTGAACGGACACCTGTTTCCGTTCAACTGGCTGCGGGTGCGCCGGTTGATCCGTCAGATTGATGTGGCTTCATTCAAGTTAATGGGAGTTCTGGACCAATATCGGATGCGGGGCATAGACGCGCTGCTCTACCTGGAGGTGATTCGGGGCTTTATGGAGCGGGGTTACGCCTGGCTGGACGGCTCCGTCACGGGCGAGTACAACCTGATGATGAACCTGGTCGCGCAGCGGTGGGGGGCGGAACGGTATAAGCACTTCCGGGTGTATCAACAATCCCTGTAAAGCGCACTCATCTCACATCAGGAGGTCCCGATGCCCAGGATTACCTTTGAGGAATTCCGCCGCATCGTGGCGGAAGAACTGGACGTGGATGAGTCCAAAGTGTCGCCGGAGGCGTCCTTCGTGGAGGACCTGATGGCGGACTCCATCCAGTTGGTGGAGATGATGCTCAGTCTGGAGGAGAGGGGAATCCTGATCCCGATAGAGACGGCCTGGCAGGTCCGCACCGTCGGAGATGCCTACCGCCTGTACGCCGAAGCCCTGGAAGCCAAACGCCCTTAAACCATCTTGCACTCTTGCATCTTGCACTCTTGCATCTTGCAATCTTGCTCTTATGCCTCTTTTGATTGATGGCCACAACCTGATCGGCAAAATTCCGGGGCTCAGCCTGGCGGATCCGGATGACGAAGTGGAACTGGTGCGCCGATTGCAGCGGTACTGCCGACATCACCGACGGCGGGCGGTTGTCGTCTTTGATGCGGGTGTGCTGGGTGGACGCTCCGGGGCCCTGAGCACGCCCGAGGTGGAAGTGGTCTTCGCTCCGGCAGGCCGCCATGCCGATGACGTCATCCGGGAGCGCCTGCGGAAGATTCGCGACCCCGCAGGCTGGCTGGTCGTCTCCTCGGATCGCGAAATCCAGCGCATCGCCCGGCAGGCTGGCGCGCGGGTCGTCTCCGCGGAGGAGTTCGTCGCCGAAATGCGGGCGCCACCTTCTGCTCCGCATGAAAAACGGGCCCCGCGTATGTCCGAAGACGAGATTCAGGAATGGCTGGACCTTTTTCAAAAACCCAGAAGGGCACGAAGGGAGAGAAAGGGGTAACTGTTTAGCCTCACCTCTCCCCAGCGGCCTCGCCGCTACCCCCTCCCTGAAGTTTGGCCTTTTTCAGAGCAGGGGCGTAACTACCTAAATTTCGCCCAAAATAATGGCCGTTTCCTCCGGGGCCAGAAGGGCCGCCAGGCCAGGCCCTAACTCTCTGGCCACCGGGTCTCCCCGGTTCAGCACAATTTGGACGATTTTAGAAGAATGAATTACGATCACTCCGCTGATATGAAGCGCATCCCGTATCCAACGCAACAGGCCCCACCGGGCCAGCCGGGGACAGGTATCGACCAGCCAGCCGCGCACCCAAACCAGCAGATTATGGGCCAATGCTTCCAGCAACCCCACCATCTGCTGGGCTTCAAAGCGCTTCTTATTTCGCCGCAGGCTTCCCAGGCCGTGTTTGTCCTCTTTGATCTCAATCTCCACCACACCGCTGCGCTGATCGTAGAAGCGCACATAGGCCCACAGGACGGCCTGCGGGTCATCGGCCTTTTCCGGCGATTCGCCCACCAACCGCAACACCTCTTCCGGCGTCAGGGTGGAGAGGATCACTCCTACTCCCCACTGCCCGTTCTTCTTCCGACACCGGACGGCAATCCGGCGCACCGGACGGACGTATATCCCGTCGGTGGGGAGAGGGACCCACCCAAACTGGCGGTTGGGGTCCTCCGGGTCGGTGAACCACTCCTGGACACTGGCGGCCACCTTTTCCGCCCGATGCCCGGAGTAATCCTTGCAGTGGAGTTGGTATCCTCGCTTCAGCAGCCAGTTGACCAGGTCTACCGTTCCGCCGCCCGCATCAATCCGCAGGATGGTGCGCTGCCGTTTGGCTTCATCCAATTCCAGGACCGATTCGGCGGCTTCTACCAGCAGTTGCAAGGCCTTCGGCAACGAATCTTTGCCGGGGAAGACTTGTTCCACCACCACTTCTTCATACAAAGTGGCCAGCACATATCCGACCTGACGTCCCCGGCGGTTTCGCTGCCGGCTGAAATAGCCGGGGGTGGCGAAGGCCGCCTTCGGCCCACACGGCCTGCCGGTGAGGTCAATATCCAGAATCTGATATTGCTGATCGTAGGGATGACGGTATCCCTGGCTGTGCTGGCGGTAAATGACGGCCAGAGCCTCCTCCATCTGTTTCACGTTCTCTGAAGTACAAGCATCCAGGGTGCCCTGAATGACCGATTGTAAAATTGGGTAACTACCTACCCGAATCGGTTTGCAAGTAAATGTAGCGCAGGCTGTCAGCCTGCATGCAGGCCTGGCGGCTTGCGCTACAGGGGCATGCTTTCACCGCGTCTCTGATAGCGCTTGCCCTGAGACCCCCTGGTAGGTAGTCACCAGTCAGCGCTACTTTCGGCTGAGCGGCTAAAGCGTATCGTTGGAGAATTACATGTCCGCTAAAACAGATAACCGGTTAGACCTCTTCTTCCGCCCCTCCTCCGTTGCCGTGATCGGGGCGTCCCGGGACCCGGAGAAACTGGGGTACGCGGTGCTGGCGAATCTGAAGGAGGGCGGATTCTCCGGCGCCCTCTACCCGGTCAACCCCAAGGCGGAGGAGATTCTGGGGCTGAAGGCCTACCCCACCGTCCTGGACATCCCCGGGCCGGTGGACCTGGCGGTCATCGTCATCCCCTACCCACTGGTGCCGGAGGCGCTGCGCCAGTGTGGAGAGAAGGGCGTGCCTGCCGCCGTCGTCATCAGCGCCGGGTTCCGGGAGGCCGGCCGCGAGGGGCTGGAGCGGGAACTGGAACTGGTCCAGATTGCCCGCCAGTACCACATCCGCCTCATCGGCCCCAATTGCCTGGGCGTCATAGACACCCACACCCCCCTCAACGCCACCTTCGCCGCGGGGATGCCTCCGGGCGGCCCCATCGCCTTTATGTCCCAGTCCGGCGCGCTGGGGACGGCCGTTCTGGATATGGCCATGGCCGGACGCATCGGCTTCTCCCGCTTCGTCAGCCTGGGCAACAAGGCCGACGTCAACGAGGTGGACCTCCTGGAGGCCTGGGAGAACGACCCGGGTTCCCGGGTCATCCTGGCCTACATTGAGGGACTGCCGGACGGGCAGAAGTTCATGGAGGTGGCCCGACGGGTCACCCGCAAGAAGCCGGTGGTGGCGGTCAAATCGGGCGTCACCCGGTCCGGCGCCCGGGCCGTCTCCTCCCACACGGGGAGTCTGGCCGGCTCCGAAGCCGCCTACCACGCCGCCTTCTGGCAGGCCGGGGTCATCCGGGCCGAGTCCATGGAGCACCTCTTTGACCTGGCCCTGGCGTTTGCCTACCAGCCCTTGCCCCGGGGCGACCGCATCGCCATCGTCACCAACGCCGGAGGTCCGGGCATCCTGGCCACCGACGCGCTGGAGCACGCCGGCCTCCAACTGGCGCGCCTGCGGCCCGAGACGGTCCAGGCCCTCATGGCCGACCTCCCCAGCGCCGCCTCCGCCGCCAACCCGGTGGACGTCCTGGGGGACGCCCTGGCCGACCGCTACGAGCACGCGCTCCGGCTGGTGTTGGCGGACCCGGGGGTGGACGGCGTCCTGGTCATCGTCACTCCCCAGGCGATGACCCAGATTGAAGAGACGGCGCACGTGGTGGGCCGCGTCGCCCGGGAGACGGACAAGCCGGTCCTGGGGTGCTTTATGGGCGAGTCCCGCATCGCGGCCGGCATTGCCATCCTGCAACAATATGGCATCCCCAACTACCCCTTCCCGGAGCGGGCGGCGGCTGCACTGGCCGCGATGGTCCGGTACCGACAGGAGCGGGAACGGCCATCCTACGCGCCCACCCACTTTGAGGCGGACACGGCCGCTGTCCGGAAGGTGCTGGACGAGGCCCGCGCGCAGGGGCGGGTGAGCATCGGCGACGCCGAGGCGCGCGCCATTCTGGAGGCCTACGGCTTCCCCCTCCCGCCGTCCCGTCTGGCGGCCACGCCCGAGGAGGCGATCGCCGCGGCGGAGGAAATGGGCTACCCCGTCGTCCTCAAAGTGGCCTCGCCGGACATCCTGCACAAGACCGACGTGGGCGGCGTGCGGCTGAACCTGCGCTCCCCCGCCGACGTGCGGGACGCCT
>Ga0308421_1000173_pt1 | contig 39067 bp, 43 predicted proteins | sample HotsprSampleMS60_FD_203673 | JGI IMG/M metagenome (GOLD analysis project Ga0308421, IMG submission 203673) | Hot spring phototrophic mat microbial communities from Mushroom Spring, Yellowstone National Park, Wyoming, United States - 20090730_MS60 ...
TATACAAGGAGTGAAACTATGAAACCATTATCACAAAAAATAAACAAAATCCAACCGTCAGCAACATTGTCTATTACTGCAAAAGCAAAACAATTAAAATCAAAAGGTATAAAAGTTATAAATTTTGGTGCTGGTGAACCAGATTTTGATACACCACAAAATGTTAAACAAAAACTTATAGAAGCATTAAACAAAGGATTTACAAAATATACACCTACTGCTGGTATACCAGAATTAAAACAAACAATTGTTGAAAAATTAAAACAAGAAAATAATCTTGAATACACACCAGATGAAGTTATTGTTTGCTGTGGTGCAAAACATGCGATATTTAACGCTGTATGTGCTTTAGTTGATGATGGTGATGAAGTTTTAGTTCCTTCGCCGTATTGGGTAAGTTATCCTGAAATGGTAAATTTTGCAGGAGGGAAATTTATACCAATTCCTACTGATGAAAAAACAAATTTTAAAATTACATCTGAGATACTTAAAAAATATATCACACCAAAAACAAAACTGTTGATACTTAATTATCCGTCAAACCCTACTGGTATGACTTATACAAAAGAAGAACTTGAAGATATTGCAAAAGTTTTAGTTGAGAACCAAATTTATTGTATCTCAGACGAAATTTATGAGAAACTTGTATATAATGGTCTAACACATACAAGTATTGCTTCGTTAAATGAAGAAATAAAAAAACTTACAATAACAATAAACGGTCTTTCAAAAGCGTATTCTATGACAGGATGGCGTGTTGGTTATGCTTGTGGTCCTAAAGAAATTATTAAAGCAATGAATAATTTACAGGACCATTCTACATCAAATATAACAACTTTTGTCCAGTATGCCTCTGTTGAAGCGTTAAAAAATTCAGCTCAATTTGTTTCAATGATGGTTTCTGAGTTTGAAAAAAGAAGAAATTATATTGTTGAAGAAATAAACAAAATTCCCTACTTAAAAACAATAAAACCGCAAGGTGCGTTCTATGTTTGGGTTAATATAAAAGAACTTAAAGGAAAAAAGTTTAATGGCCAAGTTATTACTGATTCTTTGAAACTTTCAGAGATACTACTTGAAGAAGCAAAAGTTGCAGTTGTTCCTGGCTTTGCATTTGGCGATGATGATTATATAAGATTATCCTACGCAACATCTTTAGAAGATATAAAAGAAGGTATTGAAAACATAAAAAATTTTGTCACAAAGTTGATGTAAGTACAATGGAGATAGATTTTGCTAAAAGGTTAAAACGAGAAATTTTTGAGGACCATCCTAAAAATGTTGCACCAAAACTTTTAGGTAAATATCTAATAGTAGAAACTGATAAAGGAAAAATTGTTGTAAAAATTACAGAGACAGAAGCATACGGCGGGTTTGAAGATGCTAAAAAATCTAAAAATTGGCTTTGGCGGTTTGTAAGTAGTAGATGTAGGGCAATGCTTTAGCATTGCAAAAATTTTCTATAGTTCTTAATTAACTAAATTATTACAGGAGGATTTAAAAAATGGAAGTTTTAAAAACAACAGAAGAACTTGGTCTTAAACCAATAAAAAAAGGTAAAGTAAGAGATATTTTTGATTTAGTAGATAAACTTGTAATTGTTACAACTGACAGAATCTCTGTATTTGATGTTGTCCTTGATGATCCAATACCATACAAAGGTGTTGTTTTAACACAACTTACAAAATTTTGGGCTGAGTTTTTAAAAGATGTAATTGAAAACCATATAATACAATTTGGTGTTGATGGACTGCCAGAAGAGTTTTTAAAACACAAAGATGTTTTACAACAAAGAACAATGGTTGTAAAAAAAGCAAAGGTGCTCCCTATAGAATGTATTGTTCGTGGATATTTATCAGGCAGCGGATGGAAAGAATATCAAAAAACACAATCTGTCTGTGGGATAAAACTTCCGCCAGGACTTAGAGAATCAGAAAAACTACCAGAACCAATATTTACTCCGTCGACAAAAGCAGAGGTTGGTCATGATGAAAATATTACTTTTGAAAAAGCTGCTGAAATTATAGGGAAAGATAAAGCTGAATTTATAAAACAAAAATCTATTGAACTTTACAAAAAAGCATCTGATTATGCTGAGACAAGAGGTATTATTATTGCTGATACAAAATTTGAGTTTGGTGTTGATGAAAAAACAGGTAATATAATTTTAATTGATGAAATACTCACACCTGACTCATCCCGTTTTTGGCCAAAAGATAAATATGAAGTTGGTAAACCACAACCTTCTTTTGATAAACAATATGTCAGAGATTATACAGAATCAACTGGTTGGAACAAAACCTATCCCGGCCCAAGATTACCTCAAGAAGTTATAAGAAATACTACTGAAAAGTATTTAGATATTTATAAATTGTTGACAGGAAAAAGTTTGGTATAAGTCTTTGTGTTTTAAATTTTGTTTTTTACTGATTCCAACATCAATTTCAACAAAAATATTGTGTCTTTTTTAAGATTGGTTTTAACCCATTTTTTTGTTTTCTCATCTAATAATTCACCTAAACCAGAGAGTATTCTTCTATCTGAAAGTTTTTCAAGTTTCTCAATACAAATTTCTAAAAATTCCTTGAATTTCATATTTGTCCTTTTTTCAACAATCTCTTTGTTTATAGAAAAATTTTTCTTTAAAAGAAACCATACATCAAATATGTCTCTATTTGCTTTACCAAGCCGTTCATACATAGCAACAAGTTTATGAGCAAAAATATCTTCTATAACCATAACTTTCATCGGTATCCCGAGATATACCTTGTTTTCATATTTTGAACCAAATTGTCTTGTGTTAATTTCAATTTTGATATTTGGAGTTTTTTCTTCGTAAGAAAATAGTATAAAAATTGTAAACTTTTTTATTGCTTCATCTTTAATCTTTCCATATTGTTTTACAATCTCTAAGACTTTTTTAAAAACAAATTCTTTTTTTTCTTCATCTAAAAGATCAAAATCTAAGTCTAAAGAAAATCTTGGTAGGTTATAAAAAAAATACAACGCTGTACCACCTTTAAAACCTAAATATGAAGAAATAGAGATGTCAGAATAAATGTCTTTTAAAATCATCAACAAAATATTTCTATGTTTAGAAATGTCAAAGCTCATAGATTTCTTTTATCTTCTTTTCTAAAGATTTACTTTTGTAAATTGGTAGTATCTCAAAAATTTTTTCTTTATCTAAAAGTGAGATATTGTCAAAATAATAGTTCTTGTTTAAATATAAAGTATCTAAAAAAGCCCTTTCTTTTGTTGCAATCCAATATGTTCCTTTATATTCTAAACCAATATTGTTTGTCAAAATACTATCTTTGATTTTCCTATAACAATATTTTTGACCGTCAACTTCTATTTCTCTTGTAAGATAAGATGCTACAAAAATCTGAGAATAATACTGAAAGATTACACCTGCCTGTGAAAGAACTGTTTCAAAACTAATATAGGAAGGAGTATAAATTTTTGTTGCTAATTCAAACTTGTCGTAATTTTTATCTTTGACATAAATTCCTTTTCTTAAACGAATAATTTTTTTAGTTTTTACATAATAGTTGACCTTTCTTTTTATCAAATTTATATCTGTTTCTTTCCAAAGCAAAGATAACTCTTTAAAAGTAAATACAGTATTTTTTGATTTAAAAACTTCTATTAAACCATTATTCATTATTTATGAACTAAAGGTTACAATTTTTGTCACTTTTAGTTTACAAAATAAATAGTTATTTGTCAATATCCTAAAAAATGTTAATTTATGGACTATAGTTTACAAAAATTGTTACCTATAGTTCACAAATTTTTCTTTACATTTTTTACAAAAATATTTTGATTTATGGTCAGTATCGCCAACCCAGTTTGAAAAATACATCACACAGGTTGGGTCATCACAATGTGGTAAGCCAAATGAATGGCCAAGTTCATGAATTATAGTTTTAACAGTTCTTTCTTTAAGCAACTCTTTTTCTTGCTCGGTATCAATTTTTGTACAAGGTTTAAACCTGTGAATAGAAACAACACAGACATTCCCAGCTGATTCTCCAAAAATATAATTAAAACCTTCTTCATATAAATCCTTATCTATTAATAAAAATAAAATATTTTTATCTTTAGGAACAAATTTTTTTGCATATTTTAAAATTTCTGATGCCAAGTATTGTTTACGATGTGGATTATAAGCAAACTCTATATCTTTAACTGAAGAGATAACTTTTACTTTTATATTTAATATCTTCTCCACTTCTTGTAATATACTCACTTTATCTAACTCATTGCAACCAACAAAAGAAAAGTATATATTTTTTGGCATGTTTAAAAAGTTTAAAAACAATATAAACAAAATACTATATCTTAAAGAATTCTTTTGCATTATTTGTTGTAATCGCTACAACTTCATCAAATGGCAATTCTTTAATTTCTGACAAAAATTTTAATGTTTTAATAACATCTTTGGGTTGCGCAGAATAATAGTTACCATCAGATGTTTTATACCGTACTGGAGAGTCGGTTTCTACAAGGATTTTTTCAATAGGAGCAGATTTTATTGCTTGTTGAAGTTGTAAACTATACTCCAACGCAGGTGTGGCGGATATGTAATAACCATCTTCAATAATTTTTTTAAGTACATCAACAGGTCCGCTATACCAATGAAATACTGCATATTTAATATCATTTTTTCTAACTAATTCATAACATTCATTCCAAGCACCACGGGAGTGAATAATCACTGGTTTTGAATATTCTTTGGCGAGTTTGAGTTGTTCTGCAAAAACTTCTATTTGTACATCCTTTAGTTGTGGATTCTTCTTTAAAGATTTTTCCCAAAAATCTAATCCTATTTCACCAATTGCAACAACTTTAGAGATATTTTCTTCAATAAATTTCAATGTTTGTTCTATTTCTTCAATTTTAATATTTGAAGGATGGAGTCCAATTGCTGGATAAACTTTTATTATATTAATATTCTCTGCTAATTCAAGAATTTTTTTGCTACTTGAATAATCACAACTAACTCCTATCACTACATAAACACCGAAATCCTTTGCTAAATTTAAAACTTCTTGTAGATTCTCTATTTCATCTATATGTGCGTGGGTATCAATAATCATTTTCTTGTATTTATTTTACTTATTTTATATTTTTAAAATATGGAAATTTTACAAAAAATCTTTAACTCTGAAAAAATACATCTTACTGCGTCTGAAAAAAACTTTGTTAAAGAAACATTTGAACTACTCTCAATTTTCTCAGACAAAATCTCAGATATAATTCTACAAAAATTTGAAGAAATCCTCAACTTATCAAAAAACAAGTTTGATGCTGGAAAAAATTTTTTTGATTTTATTTACCATATAAGATATCCTATAAGTTATAAAAAAATTGAACATTTAAAAAAATATAAAAAACGATATGGATTTGATTTCAGTTGGAATTTGGAATTTGATGAAGAAAAAATATGTGAAGGTTTACAAAAAGAAACACTTGAAGAAATTAAAAAAATTATAAATACCATATGATTGAAAGAAAAACATATTTTATTAACAAGTATAACTACGGAGAAGGTGTTGTTGGTTTTGATGAATATGTTATATCCTTAGGAACAAATTGTAGTTTAGGTTGTGAATATTGTTATTTAAAATTTTCAAAAACACCACAAACACCTATAATATATCAGAATTTAAACAAACTTGAAGAAGAATTAGAAAGATTGTTTTTATCAAAAAAAGAAAAAATATTTTATTTTAACCTTGGTGAAACAACCGATTCTTTTCTCACAAAAAAACATTTTGAAACATTAATTGAAATTTCTAAAATAATTGACGAATTGGCAAAAAAATATAAAAAGTTTTGTTTTGTTGAACTTAGGACAAAAACGAACAATATTTTAAAATTTAATAAAAAATTTAATTTTGAAAATTTAAAGTTAATCTATGGAATAAGTTTATCACCACAAGAAGTAATTGATGAATTTGAAAAAAATACTGCAAGTTTTAAAGAAAGAATTGATAGTTTAATCTTTGCAGAAAAACTTGGTTTTTTAGTTGCTGTTATGTTAGAACCTATAATTATTTATCCTGTAGTTGGTATTACTTATCAGAATGTTGTGGATTCAGTAAAAAATGTAATAGAAAATTATAAAAAGATAATAAAAGAAACATTTGAAAAAATTAATTTTGAAAAACTGTATTCAATAAATCTTTCTTGTCTTAGGGTAACCAAAAGACAATTCAAAGTTTTAAAAGAGAAAAAAAGTAAATTGTGTTTTTTTGAGATGTTTCTATGTGATGATGGAAAGTTCAGATATTCAAGACCAATAAGAGTAACTATTTATAGTGAACTTATAAATTTTATAAAATTTTTATTTCCGGATATATATAAAAAGATTTTTTTATCATTTGAGTTTGACTATATTTGGCGAGCATGTGGACTAAAAATCTTTGATGATTTTTTTCATTTCTTCTTTTAGTTGGAGAATATCTTTTGTAGCTGTTGTCCAAACAATCTTAACATCAATACCAAAATATTCATGTGCAATTTTATTTCTCATCCCTACTTACATAATCTTTTATATCTCGTTTTTTCATACATATACAACTTCTTTCAAAATATATCTACCTATGTTTGGTTTCAATGCCCTTTTTGTAACAAGATCAACTTTTCTTCCAACAAGTTCAGATAAATAATTTTCTAATTCTATAAATTTTAAAAACCCTATTTCTACATCTTCATAAAACTCAACAAGGATATCAATATCGCTTTTCTTTTTCTGTTCCCCTCTTACATACGAACCAAAAATCCCAATTTCTTTAACACCATATTTTTCTTTTAACTCTCTTTTGTGTTGTTTCAATATCTTTTTTATTTCTTCCAATGTTTTCATAATTATTGAATATCTTTGTTCAGCTTTTGATTTATCGAATTTTGATATATAAAATAAAAATTGATTTTACAATAATTATTTTATATTTTAAATCTCTATGCAAAGGAATTTTGCTGATTTACCATTACATTCTGGTGATGCACCAAGATGGCTTTTTGAAAGACAAAAGAAACTTTTGTTTGAACTTCTAAGATTAATAATTATTGAATTTGGTGCAAAAGAGTTGATAAAACGACTTTCTGACCCTGTATGGTTTCAAATTTTAGGTTGTATCTCAGGGTTTGATTGGCACTCATCAGGTGTTACAACAACTGTCACTGCTGCTATAAAAGAAGCGTTTAGAAATAAATCTGAATACGGTATTTTTGTATTCGGTGGTAAAGGTAAAACTGCAAGAAATACCCCAAACGAAATTCTTAGTTGTAAAGAAATTAATAATCCAGAGAATTTTATAACAATATCTCGTCTTACTGCAAAAGTTGACAATTCTTGTATCCAAGATGGGTATCAAATTTATCACCATACAATTTTTGTTGACAAAGATAACAACTGGTGTGTTGTTCAACAAGGGATGAATTTAGAAAAACATTATGCAAGAAGATACCATTGGTGCAATGTGTTAACAAAAAGTAATGATGAAAAAACAATAATTGAACCACATACAGGTATTGTTTCACAAAGAAAAGAAGAAAATGTTTTAAACTTTGTTGATAAAAACCAAGATAAACCACAAAAAGCAATTTTGGAATATATAAATATTCAAAAACCAGAAAATTTTGTAAAAGAATTTGATAAAATTTTGAATTCAAAAGATTTTATTGAAAAACATTATATATTACCACAAAGACATTATATTACAGCAGAAGATTACGATTATAAAAAATTATACAAAATTATGTGTAAATTAAAATCGCAAGAAATTAACTCTTTCAAAGATGTTTTACTTACAGAAGGAGTTGGACCAAAAACATTGAGAGCATTGTGGCTTATTTCTGAAGCAGTGTATAACTATCCTGTTTCAACAGTTGACCCTGCAAGATTTTCGTTTGCGTTTGGTGGGAAAGATGGTCATCCGTATCCTGTAGATAGAAAAACTTATGACGAAACTTTATCATTGTTTAAACAATTAGTTGATAAAGCTAAAGTTGAAGGAAAAGAAAAACTAAGGATGTTAAAAGTATTAGCAAATATGTAAATGAGTTTATGATTTAGTGGGTTAGTGAGTTTATTAAGTTTTAACTATGAACTATCCCGCAACTTGCGGGATGAACTATTAACTATGAATTATTTACTACAACCTATGAAACTAATTTATTCACCAAAATACGAAGTTGATATTGGTGAACATCCGTTTAATACATCAAAGTACAGGTTGATAAAAGAAAGATTAGAAAAAGAGTTTAAAAACTTAGAGTTTATAGAACCAAAAGATATTGATTTAAATATTCTCTATGAAGTGCACACAAAAGAGTATGTTGATAAAGTTTTAAACTTAAAACTTTCTTACTCTGAAATTTTACATCTTGAAATACCGTTTACTAAAGAAGTAAGAGATGCAAGTTTGATTGCTGTAGCTGGTACAATTTTAGCAGCAGAAGTTGCTTTAAAAGAAAAAGTTGGTATTCATATAGGTGGTGGTTGGCATCATGCCTATCCTGACCATGGGGAAGGATTTTGTGTATTTAACGATCTTGCTTGTGCAATAAAGTATTTAGAAAAAAATTATTCTATAAAAAAATTTGCTGTAATTGATTTAGATGTACACCAGGGTAATGGTACTGCAAAAATTTTTGAAAACAACAAAAATGTTTTTACTTATTCTATACATCAAAAAGAAATCTATCCTTTCCCGAAAGAAAAAAGTACACTTGATGTTGAACTTCCAGCGTTTACAACTGATGAAAAATATTTAAAGACACTTGAAGAAACAATTAAAAAAGTTGTAGAATTTAATCCTGAAGTTGTTCTTTATCAAGCAGGTGCTGATATTTATGAAAAAGATCAACTTGCACAACTAAAAATTTCAAAAGAAGGTATCAAAAAAAGAGACCAAATTGTAAAAGAATCTTTTAAAGACAAACCAATTGTTGTAACACTTGGTGGTGGTTATGCTTTTGATATAAATGATACTGTTGAGATACATTGTAATACGATAAAAGTGTGGATGAGAGAATGAGTGGATGGGTAGATGAGTTTATAGGATTTATTGAGTTTATTGAGTTGAATCAGGTAGCCGCAGGCTTCAGCCTGCGTAAAATAATAGTAGATAGTAGTAAGTAAAGTGTTAAGGAGTCCACACATCTACACATTCACACATTAACTTACGGAGGTAACTATGATACAACTAAACTACAAAAATTGTTTAGATGAAAAAGTAGGTGAGCATGGGTTAACTTTGAAAGAAATTGAAGGTTATAAAGAAAAATTTGTTGAAATACATAAAAACTTGGTTGAAAAAATTAAAAACCCATCTCTTATGCTTGGTTGGGCAAAACTACCTTATGAAAATTTTCAAGTAAAAGAAATTCTAAAAATGACATCTGAAGTAAAAAATAAGTTTGACACACTTTTAGTTTTAGGTATTGGCGGGTCTGCATTAGGAAACATCGCTTTACAAACTGCTTTAAAAGATAAATTTTGGAACAATTTATCAAAACAACAAAGGAAAGGATATTTAAAACTTTATGTTTTTGACAATGTTGATCCTGACACTGCAAAAAGTTTGTTAAAAGAAATTGATTTAAAGAAAACATTGATAAATGTTATTTCAAAAGCAGGTGATACTGCTGAGACATTAGCAACATTTTTTATTTTTTATAACGAACTTGTAAAAAAAGTTGGACAAAAAAAAGCAAAAAAACATATAATTATTACAACAGGAACAAAAACAGGATTTTTAAGAGAACTTGTGAATAAAGGATATTCAAAATATGATTTTGTAATATCAGAAAATGTTGGTGGAAGATTCTCAGTTTTATCTCCAGTTGGACTTGTTTCTGCTTCATTGACTGGAATAAACATAAGAAAACTTCTTTTAGGTGCAAAAATTATAGCTGATAAATATAAAGTTTTAGAAACAAATGTTAAACCAGATGATATGTTAGAAAATGAGGCGTTTATTTTTGCTTTGATAAATTATCTTTTATATCAAAAAGGAAAACACATCTGTGTAATGATGCCTTATTCTGACAGATTATATGGTTTTGCTGATTGGTTTAGACAACTTTGGGCTGAAAGTTTAGGAAAAGAAAAAGATAACAATGGAAAAACTGTCAATGTTGGACCAACACCAATTAAAGCTTTAGGCGTTACTGACCAACATTCTCAGATACAACTTTATCGTGAAGGACCTTATGACAAAATTATTGTGTTTTTATCAGTTGAAAAATTTAGTTGTGAAATAAAAATACCAAAATTTAAAGAAGAACATTATTTATGTGGACATACATTAAACGAATTGTTTAAATCTGAAGAAAAAGCAACAATTGCTTCTTTAACACAAGCAAAAAGGCCAAACTTGACCATTACATTCCCAAAAATTGATGAAGAACATATAGGACAATTTATATATATGTTAGAACTTACAACAGCGTATGCAGGCGAGTTGTTTAATATAGATGCGTTTAATCAACCAGGTGTTGTCTTAGGCAAAAACTATACTTATGCACTGCTTGGTAGAAAAGGATATGAAAAATATTTAGAAGAGTTGAGATTATTTCTTGAATAATTAAAATAGGGTGGGGAAGAAATATTTCCCCACCCTTAAAAAGAGCAATCTGAACAAAGTTTAGAATTTAACATTTAGATTCATTGCTAAAACATTCGCAGCATCTTTTCCTATACCCTCAAGTGCTTTCCCAGGATTGAATATACCATAAGTTAAACTTAAACAAACATCTTTAGTTAAATCATATTTCACTTTCACATCTATTTCATTACCAATGTTAGAATCTTGACCCGATGCGACTTTTGTTATACTAAACATATAATATCCCAAACCTAAACCAAGTTTACCATCAAGAATTGCTGAAGGAGCAAAACCAGCTTCTAAAGCAATAATTGTTTGATTTGTGATACCAACATTACCACCAAATAATCCTTTACCATATACTTCACCATATCTGTAGTCATTACCGAATGAAACAAAATCTTCATCATCTGCTGTGCTACCATCATCACCGCTTCCTGAAGCATATTCTGCTTTAACATTTACTTTTCCGACCTCAAGTTCTTTATCATATCCAGCTCCTAAAACAAGCCCTGTTCCTTTGTAGTTAATACCAGCATTTTTTCCCATATTCATAGCATATAAAAGTTTGTAGTTCAAACCTTCAACTCCAGGAATGTTACCTTTCAAATCTAAACCTAAAATTTGGCGATTATTCACATTGTCTGATACTGAAGCATTCACAACTTCATTTACAAATCTCAAAGCAACTTTTCCTTCTGGAACAATCTTTTCTGTTGCGATGTCTAAAGCTAAGATGTCAAAGTCATGATTACCAGTGAGTGGTGGTGTCAAAATAGAAGATTCTAAGAATTTACCAGACACTAATCCAACTGACAGAAGTTCTGTATTGTATTTAGCTTTTAATGCGTCCAAAGCCTGAATACTTAAATTATAATCAGAAAGTGGACCAAAATACAAAAGTAAATCTTTTTGGTCACCAACAAACTGTCTTCCAACGGTTAATTCTAAACCATTAAGAACAACATCTTTCAGTGTAACATAAGCATTCGCAACTCTTACTACACTTAAAATCCAACCTATATCCTGGTCAAACGGTGTTCCCCACAACCTATCATTTTTGTATATCAAGATTTTTCCTGAAACTTTGTCAGTTAGGTCAGCTGATAAACCAAGCATTAACCTTGCTTTCGTTTGATTTATCAAATCATCATTTGCACCTGTGCTCGTATCTGTTTTCGTTAGGTCAGTTGAGTTGTCAAGATTTATTGATACCGCATCCAATGAGCCATCTATTTTAATATTTTTTACTTCACTTAAAGCAAATGTTGAAAATAAGGAAAGGATAGCAACTAAAGATATTAATTTTTTCATATCCTACCCTCCTAAGGAGAGGAATTTCGCATTTTGTCTCTTTCAGAAGGTTTCAAAACTTCATCACCCCCTTTCCCTTCCATATAGTAAAGAGACAAAATGTTTTTAATTTTTACAAAATACCAATCTTTTTGTCAAGTGGTTTTAATTTTTTTAATTTGTAGTTAACTGTTTCAACTTCATCCTCGTGGATGATATTTTTTATGTAATTCTTTTAAATGTTGGCGGTCAAGCTGGGTATAAATCTGTGTTGTAGATATATCAGAATGTCCTAAAAGTTCTTGGACAACTCTTAAGTCAGCGCCGTATTTTAACATATGTGTCGCAAACGAGTGTCTTAGTGTATGGGGAGAGACATTTTTAGAGATTCCTGCGTTTCTAACATAATTTTTTAACTGTTCCCAAAAATCAATCCTTGAGATTGGTTTCCCAAGTTTTGATAAAAAAATATAACTATCATATTCAGATGATAACTTGCCAGAAAATTTTTTTTCTCTCACTTTCAACCATTCTTTTAGTGCTTCTATACTTTTTTTGTTTAATAAAACAATCCTTTCTTTTCCACCTTTTCCTATAACACGTATAAATTTGTTTTGTAAATCTACCTGGTCAAATTTGAGATTTACAAGTTCTGAAACACGAAGGCCTGTTGCATAAAGAAGTTCTATCATCGCTTTGTTTCTGATATCATTAAATTTCTTTTTAGGTATGTAATTTAATAATCTATCAACTTCTTCTACTGTTAAAACTTGGGGGAGTTTTTTTTGTAATTTTGGTTTTATCAAAAATTCTGTTGGATTGTTTGTTGTTAATCCTTCTGAAAGCAAAAATTTGTAAAACTGTGTTAAACAAGAAGATTTTCTATAAATTGAGTTAGAAGAAAGGTTATTTTGTTTTAGCTGCCAAAGAAATTCTGTTAAATCTTCAGGAGAGACATTATGTATCGTCTTGTTTATCTTTTTAAGAAAATCAAAATATTGTTTAAGGTCATTTTTATACGCAGATGTTGTATTTGAGCTTAGACCTTTCTCAAATTGTATAAACTTAATGAATTCTTCAATTAAATTCTCCATTATATCCTTCTGCGGAGTTTTTTCTTAACTTCTTTGTAAGATTTTATTGCTTCTAAATATTTTATTGTCCTTTCTATTGTCTTAATATACAAATTTTCGTCAATACCATAGCGTTTTTGGAAGTGATATTTGGCAAATTTGTAAACACCATCATATTCTTTTTCAAAAAGATCATTTATAACTTTGTAAAATTCTAATGTCTTTTTTAACAAGTTAAACTCTGTACCACTTTTTTCTTTACCACCTTCTTCAAATTCAAAATAAAGATATATAAGTTTCTCAAGATATGGCCGAGATGACATCTGAGCTAAATAGTCAGAGGTTGCCAACATCATACCTAAAAGTTTTTCTTCCCCATCTTTAAATTCTATTTCAGATAACTCAGTATCAGCACCTGATGTCTTCAAAATATTTTTTGCTGTTTCAATTTCATAATATGAAAAACCTCTCTCTTCCATATATTTTGATAAAAATTCTATACTCCGTTCTATTTGAGTAGAAACATCATATTTAGTTGTAAACTTTTTTTCATCTTCTATTTTTTTGAGATATCCTACATCATGAAAAATTATAGCAATAAGTGCAAGTTTCACTTTTTTTAAAGAAAATTTCTTTGAAGGGTTCTTAATATTATATCCATCAATTAACCTTGAGAAAGCAAGGAGTGTCTCTGAAATGTGTTGAAGGTCATGAAATCTTGAAGCACATCTTTGATATCCTGGATATCTTCCTTCCATTAAATCAATTAAGTCATTGAATATCGCTCTTAACGGAATGAATTCTTTTACAGGGTAGTGATGAATAAAGTTATTTTTCACTTCTTCAAAAATTGCATATGGTGAGTTATGATTTACTAACATGTCTAATCTTATTTCTTTAATCTCATTTTTCATAAAGTTTAACCTCTTATAAGTTTTATTAAAAGTTTTTTATATAAATCTAAAAATTTAAAAACCGGAAAGCCAACTACATTATAATAATCACCTGCTATTTTTTTTACAAACTTATCACCTTTTTGCTGCACAGCGTAAGCACCTGCTTTGTCAAGATGTTTTTTTGAAAGTTTTTTTATTTTTTCTTCTTCAAGTTTGGAAGTATATACTGTAGATTTTTCTACATCTGAAAAAAGTAGATTTTTTTTAGGATAGTATAAACATAGACCAGTATAAACTCTGTGTTTTGTGTTTGAAAGTTTCCTTAAAATTTCTTCTGCTTCTTTGTGGTCCTTAGGTTTACCAATAATTTCGTTGTTTAAAACAACAATTGTATCAGCAGAGATTATAACATAGTCATTGTATTCTTCTTTTAAAGATTTTGCTTTATTTATAGCAACTTCTTCAACAAATTTTTCTGGCAAGTGATGATTTTTTATTTTTGGCTCTTTATATCTGTGCGGGACAGAAATAAATTTTATTCCTAAGGAAGATAGAATCTGTTTTCTTCTAGATGAACTAGATGCAAGAATAAACTTCAGCATAGTTTTTATAAAATTAATTTACGAAAAATTATTGCTGTAATAATTAAACCTAAAACCGCTGTTATATTTAATTTTACCATAGCACCGAATGTAAATTCTAATATACCTAAGTCAACAGTTGTGGGCTGTAAACCAGGTTTGATTTCTACTGCAAGCAATTCTTTAACTGTAGAATCTTGAGGAAACAACTTATAAATAGCTTTACCAATAAATGCACCTATAAGTGTGCCGATTATTACAATCAAAATAAAATATACCAAATTTTTTGACATAAAATACCCCCCTTTCTTTAGATTTTACAAACTTAAAACTATAAACTAATAATAATCCCGTAAATTGCGAGATAAACTAATTAACTATTTCTGTTCTTTTTTCTTTTTACCACACTTTGCCATAGGTTTTTTACCTCCAGTGTAATAATAGCAGATTTATACTCTGCTTATTTTCACAAACTTTAGTTTACCTATTTGTATTAAAATTTCGTTTTGGTTTTCAAGATCAAGCATAGCATTTATATCTTCAACTTTTTTTGAATCAAGTTTTATCCCACCTTGAGAAAGCAACCTTTTTGCTTCACTTTTTGACGAAACTAATTTTTGGTCAGAAATAAAATCTACTAAATTATATTTTCCTTTTTTAACAGAAACAACAGGTATGTCAGTTGGTAGTTCTTTTTTTGAAAAAACTCTTTCAAACTCTTCTTTTTCTTTTTTTGCAGCTTCTTCACCATAGTATTGTTTTACTATAAGATATGCTAAATACATCTTTGCATCACGCGGGTTTGTCTCTATCATCTCTTTAACTTTATCCATATCTTCATCTGTTAACAACTCAAAGTATTTCAACATAATGTTATCTGGTATAGACATAATTTTACCAAACATATCCTTTGATGTATCATTCAAAGCAATATAGTTTTTATACGATTTTGACATTTTTTTGACACCATCAGTCCCTTCTAAAAGTGGCATAGTAATTATCACTTGTGGTTCAAGACCTGCATCTTTTTGTAGTTCACGACCAACAATAAGGTTAAACTTTTGGTCGTTACCACCAAGTTCTACATCTGCTTTTATTGCAACAGAGTCATATCCTTGTAGTAAAGGATATATAAACTCAAGTATAGTTATCGGTTGGTTATTTTTGTATCTTAAAGAAAAATCGTCTCGTTCAAGCATACGTGCAACAGTATATTTTGAACAAAGTTTTAAAAGTCCATCAATACCTAATGGATAAAGCCATTGGCTGTTGTAAACAACTTCTGTTTTATCTTTATCTAAAATTTTGAACACTTGTTGAGTGTATGTTTTTGCGTTAGCAAGAATTTCTTCTTCTGAAAGCATAGGACGAGTTGTATCTCTGCCGGAAGGATCTCCAACACGTGCTGTAAAATCTCCAATGATAAAAACAACTTTGTGGCCAAAATCTTGGAACTGCCTAAGTTTGCGTAAAATTACAGTATGACCTAAATGTAAATCTGGAGCAGTTGGGTCTACACCGAGTTTTACAACAAGTTGTTTCTTTTTTTCTAACTTTTGTTTTAATTCTTCAACTGAAACTATGTCTGAAACACCTCTAAGTAATACTTTTAATTGTTGTTCTATATTCATAGGTTTATCTTTGTTCTCTAATTTTATCCATTATTTCGTTTGATAAATTCAAAAATAAATTTTTTAATTCTTTAACATCAAATTTTTCTATCATTTCTACTGGCCATTCATTTATATCATCCGGGAAATTTTTAACTTTGTGTAAAGCATTAGCAAACCAGTATAAATCAAACCCAGGATCTTTTTGTTTCGCAAATTTTACAAGTTCCCACACATCTTTAGTTTTTAGAATAAAAAACAAATCAATTGCATCCCTTATCTCTGCCCTTCCATAAAAAGCAAGGAGTTTATCAACTATTAAGTCTTTATAATCATTAACTTTTACTCCAATATCAGAATCAACTGGTTCTTCAAATCTGAACGAGGAATCACACGCTAACTGAATTTTTGTTGTTTTTTCTTTTTCTGAAACTTCAAATTCAACAAATGTAGTAAACCTTTTTACAATTCTTAAAGAAAAAAATTTTTTTATTTCTTCTTCAAAAGTATAAGAAAAAGGTAGTACAAGTTCTTTTTCAGTAGTAAAAATGTCAAGATCAAACGATTTTCTATGAGCTAAATAAAATTCAGATAAAGCAGTCCCACCAGTTAAATAAAACATTTTACTATCAGCAATATTTGAAAAAATATTTAAAATACCCTTTTGTAATCCAGAAATAATTCCCTTACTTTTTAGTACCAAAATAATCCTCCCACAAAGATTTTATATCCTTAGGTAGATCGAGTTCTACAAGCAAATTTTTTATCTCTTCCCAATCAAGTTCAGCAATATCTTCAGCTCTACCATTTGTCAGAACTTGTTTAATATACCATTTTCTCTGCCAAGGATTGTCCCAATCAATTTCTTTCTCAGTAGACCACACAATATATCTTTTTGGTTTAATTTTCATTATCCTTTTATCACAGCAAGCGGTTTTAATCTTGCAACTTTTCTTGAAATCCCTGATTGATGACAAATTTCTACCACTTCGTCAACATTTTTATACGCCTGTGGTGCTTCTTCAGCAAGTGTCTTCCAAGAATCTGATTTTACTAAAATACCTTTTTCTCTAAGTTCTTTTGCTAACTCTTCCCCACGAACTGATTTTAATATAGCAGACCTTGATGAAACCCTTCCTGCTCCGTGACAAGTTGAACCCCAGGTTTCTTCAACTGCTTTCTCAGTTCCTACTAAAACATAACTTGCAGTACCCATTGAACCTGGTACTAACACAGGTTGGCCTACATCTTTGTATGTTTGTGGTATGCCTGGGAATTCTTTTGGAAATGCACGTGTTGCACCTTTTCTATGTACAACATATTTTTTTCCATTATACTCTTCAAACTTACCAATGTTATGTGCAACATCATAAATTTGTTCAAGCCCTATTTCTTTTGCTGATTTGTTTAAGACATGCATAATTGTTTCTCTTACCCAATGTGTAATAATTTGTCTGTTAGCCCAGGCATAGTTTGCTGCAGCAGCCATTGCTTGAAAGTATTTTCTTCCTTCAGGTGAATCAATAGGTGCGCAGACAAGTTGTCTATCAGGAAGCCATATACCATATTTTTGTACTGCTTGTTGTAAATATCTAATGTAATCATCACAGATCTGATATCCTAACCCACGAGAACCTGTGTGTACTAAAACAGTAACTTGGTCTTTAAACAAACCAAATACTTTTGCTACATTTTCGTCATAAATTTGTTCAACATATTGAACCTCTAAGAAATGATTTCCTGCACCGAGTGTCCCAAGTTGTTCTCTACCACGTTCAAGTGCTCTTTCTGATACAACCTCAGGATTTGCATCTTCCATACAACCATTTTCTTCAGTAAATTCAAGATCTTCTTTTGAACCAAACCCGTGTTGTAAAGCCCATTTTGCTCCTTTTTTCAAAACTTCTTTTACTTCATCAATTGACAATCTTAACTTTCCAGTAGAACCAACACCAGAAGGTACATTGTTAAACAAAGCATAGACAAGTTTTTCTAAATATGGTTTTATCTCTTCTTCTGTTAGATTTGTCCTAAGTAGACGCACACCACAGTTTGAAACTACAAAACTATTCGCTACGAAATTATGGTGTTTCCAACTAACAGTGAAATCGTAAACATAATCGTCAAAATCAATTTTTTCTATTTCCTCAATTTTGTCCCAAAATATCCCACTTTCACCTAAACCTTCTGTTTTTTCTTCAACAAACTCATCAAAACTTATAAAATTCAAAGGTATACGAGGTTGTGTTTTTCTTTGTTCATAATAACTTCTTTCTAAAAACCTAAAGTTAACATCTTCATTTATAAGATAAAGTAAATTGTTTAACGATTCTCCATTTAATTTTTTTAACGCAACAATCTTTGAAATTTTCTGTCTCTTTCTTACAACTTTGTCTTTCAATTTAAGATAAAAGACAGCGGCACTTGCTAAAAACTGTCTTTCTTTGTTATATTCAAAACCTATCTTTGAATACAAATTTATCAAATTTTGTGGAGTATTTGATAAAATTATTCTTAGTCTACACTTATCTTTTTTGTTGCAGAAATAATCAACAGAAATTTTTTTTGTTTCAACACCAAATTCTTGAAGTAATTTTGAAATATCAAATAAAAATTTTCTACCATTTTCAAACAAACTTTTTAGTTTATTTATAGAAACTACAGGACAATAAAAATTGTTTTTATGATTTGAAAAAACCTTTGGTTTTGACATCTCTGCACCAAAATACGATGCTAAAAACAACCTTTTCTGCCACAAAGTTGTCTCAAAAATCCATTTTGGCAAACTAAACTCAGTACAAACTTTATTTCCTAATGGAGCACCTAATGTAACAAATAACAAAGCTAAACTACTGCTTGAAACAACTGCTACATTTTCAAAATTTGTGAAGTTATAATTTTTATAATAAGTCCTTATACAATGTTTTCTTTCTCGCTTATAAATTCTACAACTAAATCCTAATTTTTCAATATCTTTTTTTATTTCTTTAAGAGTTTCTTCTTTACCCCAAAAAGAAATTATACCTTTGAATGAAGATTTTACAAAATGTATGTTGCCATCACCAAAAATATAGCCCAAAAGTTTGATTATAATAGGCAGCTTTGAAGAGTTATACTTAAGTGGTAAAAGTTGTTTTTCTTTAAGTTGAATTAAAATTTGTTCTAAAGAATTACCATTGTTTGACTTTTTTATCTTATAAAATGTTTTTATCAAAGCTTCTTCTGAAACTAAAATTTTATCTTTCGGATCTTCGTACACCACTCCTTCAAAAGGATAAACTCCAATTTCATCACCAATTTTTAAATACTTAATTTCTTTCATCCCATCTTTTGTATAAAAAGGATGGTCTTCAGTAGCAATTATTGTTTTTCCACTTTCTAAAGTTATCTTATACACATCATTTTTTGGTTTAAACTTTATAAATCTTACAATGTCAGTAGCAATTCTTTTATCTTTTTCAAAATCAAAACATACAATTTTTTCTTTTTGCCAAATTTTTTCAAAATCTTTTATTTTTATTCTATAACCAAGTTCAGTTAAAATTTCACTATCACCTGATAAACAATTTATATCATATCCAATACCTCCAGGTGAGATAACACCATCTGAAACTCTGAATGCTGCAACACCACCTATCGGAAAACCATAACCCCAATGTACATCTGGCATAGCTAAGGATACTTTCTCTATCCCAGGTAGTGTCGCAACATTTTCTACTTGTTGTACAGCCTTGTCTTCAATAACTTTTTTAATAGTATGTTCATTAGCATAAATTATTCCTGGGACACGCATCTTTTCTGTTTTTGGAACTTCATATCTATAATCATCAAGTTTTTTAAGGTTCATAAGTTTATCACCTAATATCAAAAATTTTTAGAATACACTATAAAACTTTAATCTAATTTTCAAGTTTAGAATTGAGTTTTAAGAAAGTAATTTTGCCGTGGGTGGGAGTTGAACCCACACGGGTTTTACCCATACCGTCCTGAGCGGTACCTGTCTGCCAATTCCAGCACCACGGCATATTTATTATTTTTTTCTTTCAATTATTTGTGGCAAGACATTATTTTTGATATATTCAAAGTTGAATGGTTTAAGTAAACAATCAATTGCTCCATGTCGAAAAGCTTCAATAACCTTTTCTGCTTCTTTATATCCTGTAATTATTACAACCGGCAGTTGTGGATCTATGTTCTTAGCTTCTTTTAAAACTTCTATTCCATCCTTCTCAGGAAGTTTTATATCTAAAAACAAGACATCAAAAATTTCTTTTGATATTAATTTCAAACCTTCTATAGAATCTGATACCGTCTTTACAGTATGTCCTAAGGATTCAAAGAATGAGTTTAGAAGTTCCAATATTTCTAAATCGTCATCTATAACTAATATTTTCATAAAAATTTCTCCTTTATAAAGATGAAATTATCTTAACGATCTTATTTTTTCTAAATCTTGTTGTTCTTTTTGTTTTATACTATCTAAATCCTTTTGAAGTTCTTCTTTTACTTTGTTAATTTGTGATTCAATAATATATTTTTTAAGTAAATTCTCATCGTTAATCCTCTGGTTTGTCCACTTCTCTACTGTTGAGGAAGGAAGCAATATTCTTACCCAATATCTTCCTGTTGATTTTTGAATTTTCTCTTGCATTAACCATGGCCCATGAAGTTCTGTATCTATAATATTTTTAGTCATATTTTTCATTTCTTCAATTGACATAGATTCATCTATACCTTCTTTCGTATAATCAGCCCAGTCGGCCATTGTGCGTTTCCATACCGCTTCAACTTTTGTCTCAACTTTTCTTGCAAGATCAGCGATAGCAGAAGTTATAGCTGCTTCTCTTGCCAAGGCTAAATTTGAGCGCTTCTCAGAAAAACCAATTCCTGTGATTATCTCTCCTTTTACCTCTTCAGGTAGTTGTTGAAAAGGTGTTGCTTCTATAAAATCTCCTGCTACTTCTTTTCTCACATCAGCTGGCTTTTTAGGTCCACAGGAAGGAATTAAAAATAATAAGGAAAGTAGTATCAAAATATAACTTCTTTTCATCTTACCACCCCCTTTTAAAATTTTTAAAATGGTACTTCTTGATCGTCTGGTATCTCTTCAGTATTTGTTTCTAAATTATTAATATCTAAATCAGTAGATTTTTCTTCAGCAGAAACAGATTCTATTGTTTTTTTTCCTAAAAATTCTAATGTGTCAACAACAACACGAGGTGTAACATAAACTGTATTGTTAGTTTGTGTCCTTATCAACTCTAACCTTCCAGTAACTGATATTGCTTTTCCCTTTGTTAAATATTGTGCTAATTTAACTGCGCGTTCTCCCCAGATTATCAAATCTACAAAAACTGCTGGTTTGTTTTCGGGACGAAGATCTTCTCTTAAAGCTAATGTTGTAACACAGAATTGTTTGCCGGTAGAAGTTGTAACTATCTTTGCATCTTTAGCTAAATTTCCAGAAAAAATTACAAGGTTCATTTTATTATTCCTACATTAAAAGCTATTTAACAATTATGCCAACTGCAATGAATATATATGATGTTATAATAAAGATAGGTGATAAAATGCTTGCCCAATTACTGCCTTCCGGGTTAGTAAACTTTAACAAGAAAAATCCAACTATTAAACCTATGATACTTAATGAGATAATTATCTTACCATTTTTACTTAAAGAGGATTCTTGTTGTGGTAAAATTTGCTTTTCAAATTTTACATTTGATTTTTTACTTGTTTTTTTATTACTCATTTTATCTAATGATATTTGGTATTTTATAACCTTTAATCTCTTTTTCTAACTCTTCAAGTTTTTTAATTCTTTCCGAAATAGGAGGATGTGTTGAGAATAAAGTTAATAAAGATTCTCCTTTAAGAGGATTTACAATAAACATATGAGCGGTGGTAGGGTTAGCATTTTTAAAAGGTATTCTTTGTACCGCTTCACTTAGCTTTCTTAATGCACTTGCTAAACTAATCGGGTCAGAGGTAGAAATTCCTGCAGTTCTATCCGCCTCATACTCTCTTGAACGAGATATTGCTAATTGAATAATCATTGCTGCTAAAGGTGCTAAAATTATCAAGACTAATAAACCTATAAGTTGAAGGGGGTTAGAATTTCTGTTGTCATCTCTTCTTCCACCACCAAAATATAATGACCATTGAGCAATTCTTGCCAAAGTAAATATCGCGCCTGCAATTGTTGCTGCTATGACAGAAATTAATGTATCTCTGTTCTTAATATGTGATAACTCATGAGCTATTACTCCTCTTAACTCTCGTTCATTTAAGAGGTTAATTATCCCAGAAGTTAAAACTACAGCAGAATGTTTTGGATTTCTTCCAGTAGCAAATGCGTTTTGTATTGGTGTATTGATAATACAAACCTTTGGCATAGGCAGATTCATTTTCATTGTAAGTTCTCTAATTATAGAAAATATCTCAGGATATTGTTCTTCTTTGATCTCTTTTGCACCATACATAAGAAGCACAATTCTATCAGAGAACCAATATGCAACACCATTCATTATTAGCGCCATTACAAAAGCCCATATCATTCCTTCTTTTCCCGCGATAAAGTTGCCCACTAATACAAAAAGTATTATTAAAGCAAGCATTAATAGTGTTGTTTTTAAAGTATTCATTTTTTAAATCCTCCTCTTTAAAATTTGATGCGTAAATGGGTTAATGTGTTATTGAGTTAATTAGTTCATCCCGCCTGTCCCGCAGAAGGGGGCAAGTTGCGGGATTAGTTTAGAGTTTAAAACCCAATAAACTCACTAACCCAACTAATTACTATTTAAATATACACAATAAATTTTGCTTTGTCAAGTTATTAAAAGAGTTTTAAAATCTTAAAACTTGCAATAAAAATTTTTTTATTGTAAAAAATAAAGCAAAATTCAAAAACCTAATAAGTTATCGCTATGAACACAAAAAATCCAGAACTACCAAAAGCTTATAACCCAAAAGATGTTGAAAAAGAAATTTTAAATTTTTGGTTAGAAAAAAAGTTGTATCACGCTGAAATTGACAATTCTAAAAAACCATTTGTTATTGTAATTCCCCCACCAAATATCACCGGCGCTCTTCATATGGGACATGCATTAAACAATACTCTTCAAGATGTTATTATTCGTGTTGCAAAAATGAAAGGATTTAATGCATTATGGGTACCTGGGACTGACCACGGTGGTATTGCTACACAAAATGTTGTAGAACGAATTTTACTTAAACAAGGTAAAACAAAACATGATTTAGGTAGAGAAAAATTTTTAGAATTTATGTGGACCTGGAGAAAAGAAACTGGTGATACAATACTTCATCAACTTAAATACTTAGGTTGCCTTTGTGATTGGGAAAGAACACGGTTTACAATGGATGAAATTTGTTCAAAAGCTGTATACAAAGCATTCAAAATCTTGTTTGAACAAGGATATATTTATCGTGGTGAACGAATTGTGAACTGGTGTACAAGATGTCAAACTGCACTTGCTGATATTGAAGTTGAATACAAAGAAGAAAAAGCTTATCTTTGGTATATAAAATATCCTTTTAAAAACAAAGAAGGTTCAATCACAGTAGCAACAGTACGTCCTGAAACAATGCTCGGCGATACTGCAGTTGCTGTAAATCCTAAGGATGAAAGATATAAAAATCTAATTGGACAAGAAGTTGTCTTACCTTTGATGAACAGAGTTATAAAAATTATTGCTGACGATGTTGTTGAACCAGAATTTGGCACAGGTGCTGTAAAAGTCACACCTGCTCATGACCCAGCTGATTTTGATATTGCACAAAGACATAATCTTGAAGTTATAAAAGTTATAGATGAAAATGGTAAAATGATAAATGTAGGTATCTATAGTGGACTTGACAGGTTTGAATGTAGGAAAAAAGTTGTTGAAGATTTAAAACAACAAGAACTTTTAGAAAAAATTGAAGATTATACACACAATGTTGGGGTATGTTATCGCTGTGGAACTGTCATTGAACCACTTACTTCAAAACAATGGTTTGTAAGAATGAAAGAAATTGCTAAGAAAGCATATAATGCTATTTCTGAAGGAAAAGTTGTGTATTACCCTGAGGTTTATAAAGAATATACTTTAAACTGGCTTGAAAACATTAAAGATTGGTGTATTTCAAGACAAATCTGGTGGGGGCACAGAATACCAATATGGTATTGTGAGAATGAAACTTGTGAACCAATTGTTTCTGATACAAAACCAGATAAATGTCCTCAATGTGGTGCAAAAAATTTAGTCCAAGACAACGATGTTTTAGACACATGGTTTTCATCTGCTCTGTGGCCATTCTCAGTATTCAGTTGGGGAGTTGATGAAAACAATCCTGAATTAAAATACTTTTATCCAACACAGATTTTAGTTACTGGATATGAAATTTTATATCTTTGGGTTGCAAGAATGATAATGATGGGACTACATTTCTTAAACGAAGTGCCATTCAGAGAAGTTTATGTTCATGGTATAGTACGAGATATTCATGGTAAAAAAATGTCAAAATCTTTAGGTAATGTTATAGACCCGCTTGATATTGTAGAAAAATATGGTACTGACGCGTTAAGGTTTTCATTAGTTTCAGCAACAACTGCTGGGAGAGATCTTCATATTGCTGAGGAAAGTTTTGTTTCATCAAGAAATTTTATGAACAAAATTTATAATATGACAAGGTTCATAATGTTGAATATTCAAGAACAAGATTATGAAAATATAAAATCCTGGATTAAAAGTTTTTATTTTAACTTCAACGAACCTAACTTTGGTATTGCAGAACATTGGATTTTGTACGAACTTAAAAATTTGGTTTCTAACATCACAGAACTTTATAAAAAATATATGTTGGGAAATATTGCAAACGAACTTTATGAATTTATCTGGTTTAAATTCTGTGATTGGTATTTAGAAGTTGCAAAAATAAACTTACAAGATAAAAACTCAAAAGTTTATACTTTAGGTTTATTAATTTTTGTTTTAGAAAAAATACTAAAACTTCTTCATCCAATAACACCATTTTTTACAGAATATGTTTATCAAAACATAAAAAAACTTTTGCCTGAAGAAACCGTAGCCGTCTCACCTTCTGCGGGACCTAAAGAAAGTATTCTTGAAACTTCGTTTACAAAATTAGATGAAATAAAGTTTGAGCCAGATCTTGAAAAAGTAAAATTTTTTGAATTAACAAAAAATATAATTTCAGAAATAAGAACTATAAGAAACGAGGTTAAACTACAAAATAATTTGAAACCAAATATAATAATTGCTGTTGAGAATCATAGAGTAGTTGAAACATTAAAAAATTTTGTCTCTTATATCCAGCGTCTTGCGTTTGTTAATGAAATAAATCTTATAAACAAAAAAGAACAAGAGTTTCAAAAACCAAAACATTCATCAACAGCTGTTTTTGAAGTAACAAAAGAACATGGTACAGCAGAACTTTATGTCCTTCTTGAAGGAATGATAGATTTTGATAAAGAAAAAGAACGTCTAAAAAAAGAAATTTCTGAACTTGAAAAATTTATCTCTACATTAAAACAAAAACTCAACAACCAACAATTTTTAACTAAAGCGCCAAAATCAGAAGTTGAAAGAACAAAAGAGTTGTACCAACTTAATATAGAAAAACTTAACAAATTGAAAAAAGTTTTAACAGATATAGAATAAAAATATGGGACAAAACAACAAAAATTTTTTAGTTGTTTATTATTCACACACTGGGACAACCAAAATTTTAGCAGAAAAAATTGCTGAAATTTTAAGTTGTGATATAGAAGAAATTATAGAATTAAAAGAAAGAAAAGGGTTGTTAGGTTTTTTAAAATCTGGTTTTGAAGCAGCAAAAGAAAAACTTACTGAAATAAAACCTTTAAAAACAAACATTGAAAAATACGAACATATCATAATCTGTAGTCCTGTTTGGGCAATGAATTTACCACCAGCTACAAGAACTTTTGTAAAAAATTTTTATGAAAAATTTAAATCTGTCTCATTTTTTTGTACAATGGGTGGTGTTGGTGATAAAAAATTTTTTTCAAAACTTGAATCTTTGTGTAACAAAAAACCAAAAATATCTGCTTCATTTAAAAAAACAGAAATTGAAAATGTTAAATATATAGAAAAATTAAAAGATATTATATTAAAAATTTTATGAGACCAATAAAGATTATAAGAGGATACAACAAGTTTGCACTTGGTTCTTGTCTATTTTGTATGGGCAATACTCATGTTTTATGTACAGCAACAATACAACAAGGACAACCTCCACATCTAAAAGGGACTAATTCCGGCTGGATCACAGCAGAATATTTTATGTTACCACAAGCTTCTAATAAACAAAGAAATGCTCCTCAGCAACAACTTACTTCCGGGAGAACTAAGGAAATTTCTCGTATTGTAGGAAGGGCACTTAGAGCTGTTGTAGATTTAGAATCAATAGGTCCAAATACTATAATAATTGATTGCGATGTTTTACAAGCAGATGGTGGAACAAGAACCGCTTCAATAAACGGCGGATTTATTGCGATGTATGACTTATTTAATTTATTGATTAAACAAGGCCAATTGAAAGAAAATCCTATAAAAAAATTCTTAGGAAGTATATCTGTTGGGATAGTACATCGTAAACAAGTCGTTGATTTATGCCAGGAAGAAGATAACAATGCTGAAGTAGATGCAACGGTTGTTATGACAGAAGACAAAGAATTAATAGAACTACAATATACTGCAGAAAAAGGACTTTATAAGTTAAAAATGCTTAACCAACTTGTAGAACTCGCCTGGCAAAATATTATAAAAATTATCTCTTTGGAAAAAAAATTATTGTCTTCTAACAAAAAAACTATCTATCTAAAATGAAACCTAAATTAGTGATTGCTCTTGACACAGATATAAAAAAAGCAAAAAAGATTGTAAATATTGCAAAAAATTTTGGGTTTGAATTTTTTAAAATTGGACATCTATTGTTTGATACTACTCCAGAGATTATAGATTATATAACATCACAAAATTTAAAAGTAATTCTGGATTTAAAATTTCACGATATCCCTTCTGTAATTTCAAAAGCAATTTCTAAACTCTTAGAAAAATATAAAATCTTTGCATTCACTGTACATACCTTGGGCGGAGAAAAATTTTTAAAAGAGGTTAAAAAAGCCGCAACCGGATTTTCTGAAAAACCTATAATCTTTGCTGTAACCATTTTAACAAGTTTAGAAGATAAAGATTTAAAAAGATTAGGATTCAAAAATAATGTAAAATCAAATGTTATAAATCTTGCAAAATTAGCAAAAAGTTGCGGTGTTGATGGAGTTGTATGTTCATCAAAAGAAGTAAAATTTATAAAACAAACCTGTGGTAAAAACTTTTTGACATTAGTTCCAGGCATTTCTATAATCAATTCAAATAAAACATCTGACCAACAAAGAACATCTTCTATAAAAGAAATTGTCTCTTCAGAGGCAGATTTTATAGTAGTTGGTAGAAGTATTTACGAATCAGAAAATATTGAATATACTTTACAATATTTGTATAATTTATTGATTAGTTAATGAGTTATTGGTTATTAGTTATGAGTTATAAAACTCTAAACTCGCTAACTCATTAACCCACCAACTAACATTATGAGTTACTTAGTTTTAGCAAGAAAATACAGGCCACAAAGGTTTCAGGAAATAATTGGGCAAGAGCATATTGTTACAACATTAAAAAATGCTTTAAAATCTGGCAAAATCTGGCATGCTTATATATTTTCAGGAACCAGAGGTACAGGAAAGACATCTACTGCAAGGATTTTTGCAAAAGCAGTAAATTGTCTATCACCAACTGCTGACTTTGAACCCTGTAATAAATGTAAGAACTGTATAGAAATAACCCAAGGAGATTCCTTAGATGTTATAGAAATAGATGCAGCATCAAACCGTGGAATTGATGAAATTCGTTCTTTAAGAGAATCTGTAAAATATGTACCTGTAAGTTGTAAATACAAAGTATACATCATAGATGAAGCACACCAAATCACAGAAGCAGCTTTTAACGCTTTTCTTAAAACACTTGAAGAACCGCCGAGTTATGTAATATTTATACTTGCAACAACAGAATTTAATGCTTTACCTACAACAATTGTTTCTAGATGCCAGGTGTTTCAGTTTAGACCTATCACAAAAAACATAATTTTTGACAGATTAAAATTTGTAGTTTCACAAGAGGGGAAAACTGACAAAATTACTGACGATGCATTACAGCTTATTGCAGATACAGCATCCGGTTCTGTAAGAGACGCTTTGAGTTTGTTAGACCAAATACTTGCCTTAACAGAAATTCATTCTAAGGTTGACTCAAAACTTCTTCGTCAAATATGGGGTTTTACACCTAATGAAGTTTTAGAAAAATATGTTGAGTTGATCTTAAATAGCGAAATAAAACCAATATTAGATTTTGTTGAAGAGATATACACCTCAGGTATAGATTTTATACAACTTTCAAAAGATTTGTTAGAATTTTTTCACAAACTTTTGTATTTGAAATCAACAAATAAAGTTGAGACAACTTATAATTTAGAAAAGTTCAAAGATAAATTTTCAACAACACATATCATTGCTTATATCCAACAACTTCTACAGTTAGTAAACGAAATAAAATATACAGAATTTCCAAAACTTGTATTTGAGATTTATAGTGTAAAACTTACAAAACAGTATTTAGAAATTAACGAAATAATAAAAAATCTAGGGATGTATGAAGAAAAACAAAAAATAGAAAAAGAAACAGATAATATAAAAACTATTTCTGAAGAAAAGCTTAAAAAAGAGCAGGTTTTAACTGAAAAAACACAACAAACACAAACTACAGAAGACAAATCAATAGAATCTGTTTGGGAGGAAATTTTAGAAAAAATAAGATTAGAAAAACCTTTAAGTTATCCAATTTTAATGCAGTCAAAACTTTGTTTTTATGATGACACATTAAGACTTTTCTTACCTAACAAATATGTAAAAACAATGATAGAACAACACAATTTAAACCTTGAAAAAATTTTAGAAAATAAACTAAACAAAAAAGTAAAAGTGATATATGATGTTCTACCAAAAGAAAATATTGTATTAGGTGAAGACCAACCACCACCAAACATCCCTGAAGGAGTAAAACCAATAATAATACAACCTAAAAAACCAAAAATTACTCCTGAGATAGAAAAATTTTGTAAAGCTTTTTCAGGAAAGATTATTTCATCACAGAATGATAAAAATTGAAATTTAAAATTAAAATTCATATTTTAAAAATATGAACTCAAAAGAAACAACTAAAAAAGAGATAGTAAGGAAACTTGTCTTAAAATTTCCAAAACATTTAATTGATAGACCTGTAGTTTACCATCTTGTAAAAGATTACAACTTAATGACAAATATATTGAAAGCAAGTATCCAACCAGATGCTGAAGGAATCTTAGTTTTAGAAATTTCTGGAAGCAAAGAAAATTTTGATGAAGGATTAAAATTTTTAAAAAAACTCGGTATTGATGTCCAACCACTAAGTAAAGATATAAAATTTGATGAGAAAATTTGTTATCACTGTGGCATGTGTATACCAATATGCCCTGTTGGTGCATTGAAGATGGATAAAGAAACACATCTTGTCTCATTTGATAAAAGCAAATGTATTGCTTGTGAACTTTGTATAAAAGTTTGCCCGCCAAAAGCCATTAAGTTGGTTGTTTAACTTCATGTATAAATATAGACAACAAATCACTTATTCTAATGAAGAAAATCTCGTATCCTATGAAGTAATTTACAAAGAAACATCCCTTTTTATAAAATCACCAAAAAATTTTTCTACACAGATATTAAGAAATTTAATAAACATCAGAAAACCGATAGAAAACTACATCTTAAAACATCCAGAGTTTTTATATTCATTAAAACCAATTGATATTGAAAAATCAGCACCAGAGATAATAAAAAAAATGGCAGAGACAACAAAATTTATTGGCAGTGTAGGACCTATGGCTTCAATTGCAGGAATTATTGCTGAGTGTTTGGGCGAGAAAATTTTAAAGTTGATAGAAAAAAATAATCTAAGAAAATTTTTAATAATAGAAAATGGCGGAGACATCTTTGCATATATTGACCAACCAATAACAGTTGGAGTTTATGCAGGCGAAAAATCTCCTTTTAGTGGGAAAATTGGAATAAAGATTTCTTTATTAAAGCAGCCATTAGGAATTTGTACTTCCTCAGGAAGTTTAGGACACTCCTTAAGTTTTGGTTCTTCAGATGCTACATTAATAATTTCAAACTCAGCATCTTTTTCAGATGCGTTAGCAACAGCTACAGGAAACTTGGTAAAAACACAAAAAGATATAGAAAACGCAGTTAATTTTGCAAAATCTTTCAATCAAACTTTGTTTGTATGTATAATTAAAGAAAAGACAATCTCTTTCTGTTCAAAAACAGATAAAATTGAAGTTGTAAAAATTTAACTTTATGGAATTGATTCACAACCGATATAAGACCGCAAAACTTCGGGAATTTTTATAGTACCATCTTTTTGCTGGTATGTCTCAAGTATGCAAGCGAATGTTCTTCCTACTGCTAAACCTGAACCATTTAGTGTGTGAACAAATTCTTTTCTTCCATCTTTGTATTTAACTTTTATATTTAATCTCCTTGCTTGAAAATCTTTACAATTTGAACAAGAAGAGATTTCTCTCCACCTTTTTTCTGCTGGCATCCATACTTCTAAATCATATGTCTTTGATGAAGCAAAACCTAAGTCAGCACTACAAAGTAAAACAACTCTATAAGTTAAACCTAATTTTTGTAAAATCCTTGCTGCATCTTGTAGTAGAAGTTCTAATTCTTTGTCAGAATCTTCTGGTTTTGTAAACTTTACAAGTTCAACTTTGTTAAACTGATGGTTCCTTATCAAACCTTTAACATCTTTGCCATAAGAACCAGCCTCTCTTCTAAAACATGCAGAATAGGAAACATATTTTTTAGGAAGTTCATCTTCAGGCATAAACTCATCTTTGTGAATATTCACTAAAGTTACCTCTGCGGTGGGTATTAAGTATAGTTCATCTTCAGGACATTTATAAAGTTCTTCTTCAAACTTTGGCAGTTGTCCTGTCCCTGTGATACTTTGTTTTGAAACAAGATATGGAAGCCATACTTCAGAATAACCATTCTTTATATGCTCATCTAACATAAAGTTTATCAATGCGCGTTCAAGTTTTGAACCCAAACCTGTAAGCATAGCAAACCTTGAACCGGAAATTTTTGAAGGGACTTCAAAATCTAATATATCTAAATTTTTGCCTATTTCCCAGTGTGGTAAAACTTCAAAGTCATATTTTGGTATCTCGTTTGATTGATAAACTATTTTATTATCTTTCTCTGAAGTACCCTTAGGAACCGATTTATCAGGAATGTTTGGAATAAACAAAAGCTCATATTCAAGTTGACAAGATTTTTGTGTAAGTTTTTCTTCTAATTCTGCAAGTTGTGCCTTTATATATTCTATCTCTTTAAGTTTTTCATCAACAGACTTTTTTTCTTTTTTAAGTTTACCAATTTCTTCAGACAATAATTTTCTACGATTTCTTAAACTATCAACCTGTTGTTGCAGTTGCCTTTTCTCTTCATCAAGAGGTAAAATCTTAGATAGGTCAAATTTTTGCCCTCTTGTGGAAAGTTTTTCTTCAACCCAATCTTTGTTTGCTCTAATTAAATTTATATCTATCATAATTAATAACAAATTTTAACATTTTTTTTATAAAAAATCAACCTTAGGTTGAATAAAAAATTTTAATTTTGTAGAAAAAACAAAAATATGAAAAGATTTTTGTTTATATTATTTTTACTCCCAGTTTTTTGTTTTTCACAAGAAAATAAACAGCCACAAGTTTCTTCTTCATCTTACATATCTGCTTTTTTTATCTCACCTGAAGATTGGGTTTCTAAAAGCTCTCAAACTTCACTAAATAATATTGTTAAGTTCATAGAAGATGCTTATAACAAAAATTTTCATTCTGTGATATTTAAAGTGAGACAAAACGGCTACGTTTTTTACAAAAGTTCAATTGAAACACTATCTCCGTTGTTTCAAAAAAAATCCTTAGATTTAGATTATTTATCAATAGCAATATCAGAAGCAAAAAAGTATAACTTAAAATTTTTTGTTCTTATGGAGATGTTGAAAACAAACTCTAATGGGAAAGTTGAATGGTTATGTAGGAAAGAAAACAACGAGATCTTTAAACCTTATTATTATTCTGCAGGAATACCACAGGTACAACAATATCTAAGAGAAGTCATAAAAGAATTTATACAATTATATCCAGAAGTTGATGGTATAATATTAGACGATTTGATCTATCCATCAAAAGAAACAAGTTTTGATGAGATATCAAAATATAGATTTTATACTCGTGGAAATCCACAACTTTCAGAGTATGAAGATTTTCAAAGACAACAACTAAATAAGTTAATCTGTGATATTTATTCTGAAATAAAAAATTTAAACAAAAATATTGCTGTTGGAGTTATAACAGAAAGTGTATACAAAAATCCGAAAACACTTGAAGGAGTATATTATAACAATTTTCAAGACATAAATCTTTGGGTAAATAACAAATGGTGTGATTTTATAATAGTAAAATCTTCTTATTCAAAAACTTATAGTTTTCCAGAATCTAATTTTGAAAATAACATTATTATAGGGAAAGTTTTTGACGAAATTGGCCAACCTTTATCTGATGCATGGGTCTACTTATATACTAAAAACAAAAAAATCACAACCTTATCTTCTAATGACGGACTTTTTTCTTTTATTAATGTTTCAACAGAGACATTAAACTTGGAAGTTTTTTATCCTTGGTGTGAAAAAGTAGTTATCTCAAGTATGAGTGTTTCAAATAATGAAATAAAATTTTTAGAACCAATTGTCATACCAAATGCTTCTTATGAAAGAAAAAAATTATTTTTTTATATCTTCAAACCAGAAAACTTCTTAATGCCAAGTTATAACACAATTCATATTTTAGGAAGAACATATCCAAAATATAATGTATTTACATTTAGAGCAAATAATCCAATCCTTACAAAAGTTTTCTCTACAGGAATTTTTGCCTTAGATGATATAAAACTAAAACAGGGAGAAAATAATTTCAGATTCATAATTTCTTATGATAAAGAGATCTCAACTTACTCTTTTACAATCCTCTATTCTCCAAAACCACAGGTAGAAACTTTAAAAGAAGAAAAAGATTTTGAAATTATTGCTCCAAAAGAAGATTTATTGCTATTCACAGGAGATGTTTTAGAATTAAAAATTAAAGCACAAAAAAATAAAAAATTTTATGCTGTATGTTTTGACAACAACCAAAAAATTTTCCTTGATGAGATTGAAGATGGAGTATATTACAAAAGATTTTTGATACCTGAAAATTTTTCTTCAAAAAAAACAAATCTTGTATTTTTTTATGAAGAAAAAATTCCAAAAAAGTTTTTTTTACAAAGACAAAAAATTAAAAATGTTTCTTCCCCAACAGATTATTATGTTGAAGTATGGAATTCAGCATATCCTTTAATTGCTGAAACTGTTTCTGAAAAAACGCCAATGACATATGGTTTACACTATGTTCGTCTTGGCGGACCTTATATCACAGAGTTACCAAAAGGAATAAAACTACAAGTTGTTGGTAAAAAACAAGATAAATATAAAGTAAAACTATCAAGTACATTTTCAGGTTGGGTTGACCAAAAAGATGTTGTGTTAAAACTTAACGAAACAAAAATTCTTCAAAATTATTTTACTTCAATTACTATTACTACTGAAACAGAAAAAGATAAAATCGTAATCCCATGGGTCGAAAGAACTCCGTTTTCTGTTTCATCTTCTGTTGAAGACAACAAGTTGTTTCTTGTGGTAGATTTTTTCAACACACATTTTGCTACTACATGGGTGATTAATCACCTTAATACAAAAGTTTTAGATTACCCTAAAATTTCACAGATAGAAGATGGTCATTTAAGAATTGTTTTTCCTATAAAACAGAAATATCTTTGGGGATTTTGGGCTGAAGCGACAAAGTCAAAGCTTGTTATATATGTGAACTATCCACCAAAGATAAATAAAGAAAATGTTTTAAAAGGAATAAAAATTGGTATAGAGGCAGGTCATGGTGGAGATGACAATATCGGTGCTTTAGGTGTTTCAGGAACTAAAGAAAAAAATATAAATTTAACTGCAGCTCAAGTTTTAAAATCTGTTTTAGAAAAAGAAGGTGCTAAAGTTGTGTTTTTAAGAGAAGGTGATACAAATCCTGATTTTTCAAAAAGGTTAGCAACAGCTTATAACTCTGATGTTGATTTAATAATTTCACTTCATGCTAATTCAACTGATACAGAACGAAACGGATATTTAAAAAATTCTGGATTTAGTGTATATTACAAATGGGACCATTGTAGAATATTAGCAGAAGAAATTTTTAAAGAATTAAAAAATCTTTGGAATACAACAGATGGTTTAATTGGAAACTTTAATTATGCACCTATAAGACAAACAAGAATACCTGCAGTTTTAATTGAGCAAGGGTATATGACTAACCCATATGATGAATCAAAGTTGCTTGATAAAAATTTTCTTTATCAAGAATCTTTACTTATAAAAAATGCTCTAAAAAAATTTTTTAAAAAAATTATTGAATAAAAATTTCTACTGCTCTCTTTAATCCACCTTTAAGACAAGCAATCACTAATCCATAGTTAGTTATTGCTACATTCTGAGATTTTGCTTTGTATATTCTTGACATTACTTCTTTTCTGTTTAACATACAAGCTCCACAATGGATTATAAGTTTGTATTTTTTTAAATCTTCTGGGAAATCTTTACCTGAGTAAACTTCAAACTCTATATTTTTATTTATTCTTTGTTTTAACCACCTTGGGATCTTACATCTTCCAATATCGTCACCTATAGGATGATGTGTGCATGCTTCCGATATTAAAACTTTATCACCATCTTGCAATCTATCAATAGTTTCAATATTTTTCAAAAATTCTTTTAGGTCACCTTTGTTTCTTGAAAAAATTATTGAAAAACTTGTTAAATAAATATCTTCTGGTACAACTTTTAATACTTCTTCAAAAGCTTGTGAATCTGTGATAACTAATTTTGGCTTTGTTTTTAAAGTTTGAATAGCTAAACTTAAATTTTTTTCATTTGATATAAAAGCAAAAGCACCTACATCTAAAATTTCCCTCAATACTTGCTGTTGAGGAAGGATTATTCTCCCTTTAGGAGCTTCTTTATCTAAAGGTATTACAAGAATAACTAAATCGTTTGGTTTTATTTTATCTGATATTAAAGGAGGTTGTTGTATTAAATCATTTGGCAAAATTTCTAATAATTTTGTTTTTATATTATTGACTGTTTGCCAACCTTTTGATAAATTATTTACTTCTACAAATGGAATATTTTTTTCAGTTAAATTTTTCTTTATTTCTTCAGAAGGTTTTAAAATATCAATTTTACTTAATGCAACTAATAATGGAGTGTTTCTCCTTTTTGCTTCAGACACGACAAAATCCTCGTATTCTGTCCACTTATCTGCTTCTGTAACAAGTATCACTACATCTGCTCTGTCAAAAACTTTTAATGTTTTCTCAATCCTTAATTTTCCTAAACTTGTAAAATCGTCTAATCCTGCTGTATCTATAAAAAGAACAGGTCCTAAAGGTAATAATTCCATCGGCTTTTCTACAGGATCAGTAGTTGTACCTGGTTTTTCTGAAACAATTGAAACATCTTGTTGTGTGAGACAATTCAAAAATGAGGATTTCCCTACATTTGTCCTACCAAAAATTGCAATGTGTATTCTTAAACCTTTTGGTGTTGTATACATCTTTTAAAACTATCTCCTCTATCAAAACTTATTTCTAACCCTACTTCTTTTGTTGCAATTTCTATTTCTTTTAAAAAAATTTTTTTTCTGTTATCATAAATTTTATAATTTTCTCTATATTCATCAGGAGTAAAACTTATCATCACAACATCTGCTCCAACTAAAAAAGATTTTTTTAAAACCTCTATTTTACTTTCTGTTTGCGATATCAAAGCAGTAGTTGCTGGTAAATGAGTATTCTTTGTTAAAATCCTTGTAAGAGCTATTACTTTTAAAGTTAAAAGTTCATCTCCTTTTTTATAACCACCTAAAGGTGTATTTGATTGAGGGATAAAAGGTCCTATCCCAGCCATGTCTACATCTAATTCTGTCATAAATATAATATCATCTGCTAAATCTTCCAATGTTTGGCCTGGTAAACCAACTATGTTACCTGCTCCAACTTGATATCCTAATTTTTTAAGAAACAACAATATATCTTTTCTTTTTTCAAAACTTTGTCCTGGATGTAGAATTTTGTACAGATTAGGATTTGATGTTTCATGCTTTAATAGGTATCTATCTGCTCCTGCTTGATAAAAGTGTATGTAATCCTCAGTAGGCCTTTCACCTATTGAAAGAGTTATTGCTACAGTTTTATCATACGATTTTATTAAGTTTATAATTTTACATATATCTTCTTTTTTATAGAAAAAATCATCTCCAGATTGTAAAACAATAGTTTTTATTCCTGTATCAATAATTTTTTTAGCACAGGTTAGTATTTCTTCAATAGACATTCTATATCTTTTTAAGTTTTTGTTTTCTCTTCTTAGTCCACAGTAAAGACAATTTCTAAAACAATAGTTCGAAAATTCAATTATTCCTCTTATCCAAACTTTATTACCTAAGTATTTTTTTCTTATTTGAAAAGCATAAGGTAAAATTTCATTATAAAATGTCATCTCATCTGAAGCTAATATATCAACAAGCTCTTCTTTCTTAAAAGTATAAATCTCTCTCACCTTTTGAAATTCTTTCATAATACTCAACTAATAAATTATACCATTTTGGAAGTTTTTGTTTTACCTCTTGTATTTCTTTTTCAATTAAAGGAGATACTTCTTTTTTTGTCTCTTCTGACGCAAAATCGTCAACCCATTCTTTAAATGTCAAAATAGCATTAAGTTTACAAAAAACTGCTTCTTTACCACATTTCAAAAGATTCATAATTTTATCACCAATTCTTCCACATCTATAACCTGATGTACAAAATGACGTTATCATACCTTTTCTTGCTAAATCTAAAATTAGTTCTTCTAAACTTCTTTCATCCGATAAAATAAATTGTTGTAAATGAGGTTTTTGTTGATTCTCAGTATCTTTTGAATACTCACCTAGACCTATTTTAGAGGATGCGTCCATCTGGGTGATCCCTAGATTTACCGCTATATCTCTAAACTCTTTGTTTTCTCTTGCTGTGAGTATCATTCCAGTATATGGTATTGCTAATCTTACTATAGCTATAATTTTTTTAAGTTCATAATCAGTTACTTTATAAGTTGTTTTATAATAAAAATCAGTATTTATTGCCGGCTGTAACCTAGGGAAAGAAACAGTATGTGGCCCTATACCAAAACATCTTTCTAATTCTATTGCGTGGTATACTAAACCCATAACTTCAAATTTCCAGTCATATAAACCAAACAAAACTCCAATCCCTACATCATCAATCCCTGCTTCTAATGCTCTATGCATACAATAAAGTCGCCAATAGTAGTCAGATTTTTTTGTATTGCCAGGATGAAGTTTTTTATAAACTTCAGGATGATATGTTTCCTGAAAAACCTGATATGTTCCTATACCTGCTTGTTTTAAAAGTTTAAGTTCTTCAACACTCAATGGAGCGCAATTTACATTTACTCTTCTTATATTTCCATAACCATTTTTTGTTTTTACTTTAATAGAATAAATAACTTGTAAAACTTTTGTAATATGATCAATATTCGAATAATAAGAATGTTCTCCAAAGACAACTATTAATCTTTTATGACCAATCTTACCAGCAAGTATTTCTACTTCTTTTTTTATATCTTCATAACTTAACTTTTTTCTTTCAACCATATAATTTGACCTTCTAAATCCACAATATACACAATCATTCTCACAAAAATTGCTACAATATAATGGTGCAAAAGTAACGATTCTATTATCATAAACTTTCTTTTTAATTTTTAAAGCAGCATCAAAAATTTCTTGCCATAACTCTTCATCTTTAAGATTAATCAAACACGCTACTTCTTCTGGAAGTAAAGTTTGAATTGACAATGCTTTGGAAATAATTTCTCTTATTTTTTGTTTTGAAGGGTTAGTATTTGTTTTTAACTTCTCAAAAATTTCTTCTGGACTTATAAAAGTCGTTTGTAATGTTTTCATTGTTTTTTCTCTTCTTTTTTCCTAATTTCTTTTATTATCTGTAAAACATTTTTTGTTGTCAGATTGCCATAAATTTTACCATCAATCATAATAACAGGTGCAAGACTACATGCTCCTAAACATCTTGCTTCTTCAAGACTAAAAAAGCCATCTTCACTAACTCCATGTTTACCTATCTTAAGTTCATCTTTTAAAGTTAAAAAAATTTCGTTTGCTCCTTTTATATAACATGCAGTACCTAAACATACAGAAATTATATGTTTGCCAGGTTTTCTTAGTTTAAAATGATGATAAAAAGTTGCAACACCCCAAATATGCGATGTTGGTATTCTTAAAACATTCCCAACTTCTTCTAAAGCTTTAATGTCAAGATAACCATAAATATCTTGTAGTTTGTGTAAAATTATAATTAGGTTTGATTCAGCCCTAGGAATATTTTTAAACTGTTGTAAGTATTCTTTTAAAAGATTTAATTTTTCTTTTTCTGTTAAAATACTTTGTTCCATTTTAAAACCTCCTTATCTTACTGTCAATTCTTTTGGTATAATACCCCTTGGAAGTTTAGGACTATAATGTGTATGTAAAAGTTTGTGCGCTTTTTCACTTAAAGGTTTTTCTAAAAATTCTTTATACAATCTTCTTATAGCTGGGTTA